>ENA-OSJC01000070-OSJC01000070.1-marine-metagenome-genome-assembly--contig:-NODE-70-length-97860-cov-22.811777_pt1 | contig 97860 bp, 72 predicted proteins | sample MGYA00237885_ERZ534234 | MGnify/ENA primary metagenome ERZ534234 (study PRJEB26413, sample SAMN06343907) | marine metagenome | isolation source: coastal waters | place: Atlantic Ocean: West Antarctic...
AAATTTTTATAGAGTGGACCAGAATCTACAATATCTCTGCCGTAGTCATTATTAAGAGCTAAACCAGCTAATCTTAAACCAACGTCGTGTTTGTTTGATGGATGTATATCATCTACTTCACCAATATCCAAGGTTACCACCATACCTGTTTTTTTGACCTTTAAAGTTTTCCTTTGCGCGTCTCGTAAAGAAGGAGAAAGTCCGTTATAATTATGAAAAGGGGCAATTTGCACGAAATAAAAAGGAAAATCTGACCCCCATCTTTCTCGCCAATCATTTATCATTGCAGGAAATAGAGTTTCATATTGTTTTGCCTTTGGCACATTATCTTCTCCTTGATACCATAAACTGCCTTTAATGGTGTACGGAATTAATGGATGTATCATACCATTAAAAAGAGATGATTCAGAGAACTGAGTAAAACTTGCAACTGGTGGTCTTTTTGAGAAATCTATATCTTGATTAGTATATAAATAAAATGCAGAATATGGCCAAGTTGGAGTATCTAGTTGTTTGAAAACTTCTGCAGATACTCTATAATTCCATTTACCATCTAATGATTTGTCATCATCCATTGAAGAACTTAAAGCAATCGAACCTACTTTCCCTTCTTTATACTGATTGATTACTCTTATTATAATATTATTCTCACCAACTTTAAGCAGTGATTTAGGTATTTTATAAACTTTATCTTTTCCACTAATTTCCCCTAAACTCGCTCCGACTTTTTGCCCATTTACATAAGTGAAGTCCATGTCACTTGTTGGACCTAATTTTAAATGGTAGTCACCTTTGATTTCAGGTAGTTCAAATGTTTTTCTAAATAAAATAACTCCATCAAAATCATTGGTTTTAAAAATATTATCAAATGTACCTGGTAATTGTATTTGTCCCCAATCTTTATCAATGAAAGTAGATGTAATATATGAACTATCTTCAAAATCTAAAAGATTCCATTTTTCAGGAAAACCACTGGGATCTTCAATAAATAAATACCAAACATCAGAAGGTGACTTTACAGATTCAAATTGTGAAAACCATTCTTCAGATTTAATAGACCCTTTTACTAACTGATCATAAGACTTCATATTTTTTTTCAAAAAATCTAAAGTATTTAGTTTTCCCTTGCTTGTCCATGATTCGGCAGGAGTACCTCCCCAGCTTGAGTTTATTATTCCGATAGGAACATTTAATTCTGTATGTAATTTTTTTGCGAAAAAATATCCAGCAGCACTGAATTTAGTAATATTTTTACCAATTGCTTTTTCCCAACTTCCCTCAAAATTATTAGTAGGAGATGTGCTAAGTTGCCTTTCTACTTTAAGCATTCGTATATTTGGGAAATTAGCAATTGCAATTTCTAATTCAGAGCGATCAGTTGTATTACAACAATAATCAAAATCCATTTCCATATTGGACTGTCCGGATGCTAACCAAACTTCACCAATCATTACATCTTCAAATAAACGACTTGAATCTTTATTAATTACACTTACTTCAAATGGACCACCAGCTTTTGGCGTAGTTAAATTAAGTTTCCAATTTCCTTTTTCGTCACTATAACAAGTTGATTTCTCACCCCAGCTTCCAGTTACTGTAATTTTTTCCTGTGGTAAGCTTGTGCCCCAAAAAGCTACTTTTTCGTTTTGTTGAAGCACCATGTGATTTGAAAAAAGAGGGTTAAGTATTAAGGTGTTTGTGCCCTCTGACTTACACGAATTAAATTGTAAACTAAGTAGTAATATAAATATAAAGAATTGGCACTTATTTTTCATAGTATAAATTAATTTTTTAATGCGGTATTAATGGCTTGTTCTGCTAATTTTTCCATCACTAAATATCCTGCCTTATTTGGGTGGACAAGATCGTCTGCGGCAGTGTATTCCGGTACCTTCAATCCGCCTTTGTCATCAACCATTGCTGAGAAATAATCCAAATAGATAAAATCATTCTTTTCTGCATACGATTTAAGAGCTTTATTAATTGAAATGATTTTTATTGATGGTTTTAAATTTGGTTTCCACAAGTAATCTATTGCGGGTAAAATAGAAGAGATTATTACTTCAATGCCATTAGAGTTTGCAATTTCTGCCATCGATTTAATATTGCCTATGATTGTTTCTAGAGATGTATATCCTGTATTTCCTGCAATGTCATTGGTACCTGCAAGGATAATAACAACTTTCGGTTTTAAATCAATAACATCGGGTCTAAATCGTAAAAGCATTTGTGGTGTAGTTTGTCCTCCAATACCTCTATTTATATAATCCCTACCTTTAAAAAAACTTGGACTTAACTGAACCCAACCTTCTGTAATTGAATTTCCCATAAAAACAACACGATTTTTATTTTCAGCGTGTAATTCAAGTTCTAAGTTAGCTTTTGCGTAGTAGCTTACATTTGCAAAGGTATTCCAATCTTGAGAATAGCCTATATTAGGTATTGCAGCTAAGCAAATGAAAGTCAAAATAAAAGAATAATTTTTTAATCTCATGGTATTCAGTTTTTATTTTTTAGTTATTATTAATAATGCTTTTACTACTTTATTTTAATAAAAGATATGCTGCTGAATTCCATTTTTAATTTTAGGATTCCTGTTATCATTCATTATGAGTTCACTTATAACTGGGTTTACCCTATATTCTATTTTTTATAATGGGAGGGTAATTTATGATTACAGAATGATTGAAATTAGTCTTGAAAATATAATTTTGACTTGAATGAAAACGATTCTATTCAAAAATACTCTATAAATTAATTCGTGATTTTATAGTCAGCCCATTTTTTTTAATAAAAATATAGGATTATATTTGATTTAATAGTGCAATTAAAATTATATTAAATAGGTGCAAATAAGGATTTTTCTTTTTGTGACAGTATATTTTCTTCTAAATCTAAGTAATTGTTATTCGCAAAACGAAAAGATTTCATTAGAGTTTGATGACGTTCATATTGAACAAGTTTTTAACGAAATTGAGAACAAGACTGCTTTTAAGGTTTTTTACATGAATGCTGAAATTGACATGCAACGTAAAATTTCTTTTAAAGTAGTAGAAAAGGATTTGACACATATATTAAACCTCGTTTTTGCTGATACAGATATTGTTTTTGAAATCGTTGGAAAGCAGATTTTACTTAAAATAGATTCCCTAAAGAGTAAGAGTACTTCAGCTTTTTCTTTAAATGAAAATAACGATTTGGAAGAAGTAGTTTTAGAAAAGGTACAAGTTCAAGGAATAATAATTGATAAGTTAGGTGTTCCGCTTTCTAGAGTTACTGTTTTGGAAAAAGGAAGCTTTAATGGAACTTCTTCAGATTTTGAGGGACGCTATAACATTTCCGTTTCAGGTGTTGCGATTTTAGAATTTTCATCTGTGGGGTTTGTAGCAAAAGAAATCACAGTTGACAAGCAAACTATTATTAATGTATCTTTAATAGAAGAAACGGAAAAGTTGTCTGAAGTAGTAGTTACTGCTTTGAATATAAAGAAGGAAATCAGGGGGCTGGGGTATTCAATTACTGAAGTTAAAGGTGAAGAAATTTCAGCAGTTAAGCAGACGAATGCGATTAATGCATTACAAGGAAAAATTGCAGGATTAAACATTACACAATATGCAACTGGAGCAGCGGGTTCTAGTCGGGTAATTATTCGTGGTGCTAGCTCTTTAAATAGCTATAATCAACCGCTTTATATTTTGGATGGAATCCCGATAGGAAATAACACCAATGGTTCTGCTGGTGAATGGGGAGGTTTTGACGGAGGGGATGGTATATCAAGCATAGACCCTGAAGAGATAAAATCTGTAAGTGTACTTAAAGGTGGTGCAGCATCTGCATTGTATGGTTCTCGCGCAGCAGGAGGCGTTATTGTTATTACCACTAAAACAGGTAAGGGACTCAAAAAGCTTAATATAGAAGTGAGTAGTTCGTTTACTTTTAATGATCTAGATACCTCATTGTTAGATACCCAAAAAGAATACGGACAAGGTGTTTTTGGCAGAAGGCCCGTAAATCAGGCTGAGGCTAAAGTTGCATCTCGTTCCTCTTGGGGAGAAAAACTGGATGGTTCTATGGTAGTGCAATGGGATGGTGTTGAAAGGCCCTATAGTTATGTTGGAAGCAATTGGGATCATTTTTATAGAACCGGAACTACCTTTATTAATTCTGTGGCATTGGCAGGAGAGCACAATAATTTAAATTATAGATTTTCTTCGACTAATTTAAAAAATGAAGATATTATACCTAATTCAAATTTAGGAAGAAAATCAATGTCATTAAATATTGGGGCTGTTTTGTTTAAAAAATTATCTGTACAATTAAAAGCAAAATATATTATTGAAGATGTACATAATAGGCCGAATGTCTCCTCCCCACCTTTTAATACAGGTTTTACAGTAGGGAACTTATCGCCAAATGTTGATGTAAGAACCATGGATCCTGGAGCCAATGCCGATGGCACAGAACGTATATTTTCTGCAAACCCTTATTATGTTAATCCTTATTTTTCAGCGTTTAATTATAGGAATGATGATAAGAAAAAGAGAGTCATAGCATCGGCATCATTGCGTTACGATTTTACAGACTGGTTATACTTAAGCGCTAGAACGGGCATAGATCATTATACTATCGAAAGAGAACGAGTGTGGCCTTGGGGTACAGGGTTTTATCCTTTAGGGGCTATTTGGAAAAACAATTTTAGTTATACCCAAATTGATACTGATGCAATATTAGGGATAGAAAAAGAGATGAATGATAAATTTTCTGTAAATGCTTTTTTAGGAGCCAATAGCAACTATATTAAGGATCAAGAATTAGTAAACGCAGGACTCTTTTTTATTATTCCTGGATTAGAAAATATAAATAATACAGAATCCCAAACACCCTCGAAAATATTTAGTGAAAGAAAAATAGGTTCCGTTTATGGATCTGCTGAATTTTCATATAATAGATGGGCATATCTTAATTTTACCGGCAGAAATGATTGGTTTTCTACGTTGTCGTTTCCGGGAAAGAAATCACCGAATGATGATTTTTATTCTTCGGTAAATGCAAGTTTGGTGCTGTCTGATGTTTTGATAATGCCCAGTTTTATAAATTTTTTAAAATTTAGGGGAAGCTATTCTAGAGTTGCAAGTGGAGTTGATAAAGCATATCAACTGAGTTTAACATATAATTTTTTTGCTGACTATGAAGGGCAAGCATTGGTGCAGATTAATGGAGAACAAGTGCCAAATGCCAATTTGGTAGCCTTTAGTAAAAATGAATTTGAAGTGGGTTTCGATACTCGATTTTTTAATAACAGATTAGCTTTAGACTTCACATATTATAAAAATAAAACAGTCAATGATATCGTTCCTGTAAATATCTCTTCTACTTCTGGTTTTACAAGCGCTTTAACTAATACTGGAGTTCTTGAAAATAAGGGGATTGAGTTATTAATTTCTGGAACTCTAATTAAGACCAAAGACTTTAAATGGAATTCTAGTTTCAATATCTCACACAATAAAGGAACAATTTTAGCAACCAATGATAATAATGCTTATATCTCTATAGGATTACCTCGCACACTTAATATAGAAGTCGCACAAATAGTGGGAGAATCTTTTGGCTCGTTATATGGAAACGCCTACACTAGGGATGATAGAGGAAACATTCTTTATGAAATGGATTCAAATGGTGTTCCCTTGGCGGTAATAGGTGAAAGAAAGATATTAGGGCAAGGGGTTTCACCAACAGCTATTGGTGTTACCAATACATTCACCTATAAGGATTTTAGGTTGAGTTTTTTGATAGATGGAAAACTTGGAGGACAGATATTTTCAGGTACTAACGCCGTACTTACAGCAAATGGACTTCATAAACAGACCCTAGAAGGCAGGGAAAATGGATTGACGGTTTCTGGTATCGATGCCGCAACAAATCAAGCATTTACAACAACTATTGCTCCCGAAAATTTACAGGGGTATTGGAGCAGGATAGCAGGCGCTGGTGGAATAGCAGAACATTTTGTTGAAGACAATGATTTTATTAAATTTAGACAGTTAAGTCTAGGATATAGTTTACCAAAGAATGTATTGGAAAAGACATTCATGAAAACGGTCCATATTTCAGCAACTGCATATAATTTGTTTTTTATTAAAAGAAGTGTGGAAAATATAGATCCAGAGTCCAATTACCAAACAGGAAATGCGCAAGGACTTGATTATTTTGGTATTCCGCCTTCAAAAAGTTATGGATTAAATATAAAGGTTAAATTCTAAGATGATGAAACATTCAAGTTCTCTAAAGAAATTGCTATTTAAGTTGTTATTTGTGACTTATTAAAACAATAAATAAAACCAAATGAAAAAATTACTTTATATAGTATTGGCGGTATTTATTTTAAATGCTTGCGATCAAGGGTTTGAAGAGTTGAATGTTGATCCCTTCAATCTAAGCCAAGCTCCAGTTGGGAATAAGTTATCTACCATCGAATTATTTAGTTCTGGAGGCAACTTTGAGAACCACAGAGTAAATATTATTTATGATGCTATGATGATGCAACATTTGTCTTCTCCCCTTTTAAATTTTGCAGAAGGAGATAAATATATTTTGAGGAAAGATTATACGTCTGCGCTGTTTATTCACTTCACACAACCCGTGAAATGGATAGAAGATTTATTGGTGCAATTGGATGATGAAGATGCGCCAGATGAAATGAAAGCAATAGTCAGGATACTTAGAGTTTTTGTTTTTCAAAGAATGACTGATCATTATGGAGATATTCCTTATAGCGAAGCTGGTAGGGCATTTATAGACGGAGTATATACTCCTAAATATGACGCACAAAGTCATATTTATTTAGATATGCTTGAAGAATTAGAGGCCGCCGCCGCCATATTAAGTTTAGATTCTGGTACTTCAGCATTTGGGTCTGCAGATTTTCTGTTCCAGGGAGATTTGAGTAAATGGAAGAAATTTGCAAACTCTATGATGTTACGTTTGGGATTTAGGCTAATAAAGGTTGACCCTGCTGCTGCGCAAAATTGGGTTACTAAAGCTATATTGGGAGGTGTTATGGAGTCTAATGCAGATATTGTGTACTTTCAGCATGCTGCTACTCCGCTTTCAAGTCAAAATGGGAATGCAAGTGGTTTTGCTCAAGATGACCAGATTCGCTTAAGTCATACTTTTGTGGATTTTATGCAAACTAGAAACGATCCACGGCTGCCAATTCTTGCAGTGCGTAAAAGTGATGGGAGTAATGATTCTGGTAACCTTATAGGGCTACCCAATGGATTAGACGCAAATCTATTACTCCAATTAACAGGTGAAAATGACACGAATGAGTACGCTGAACCTAGTGCAATTGTAAAAGATTTGGCTGCGCCTATGTTTTGGCAAACCTATGCCGAAGTTGAGTTTATGCTTGCCGAAGCAGCAGAACGTTGGGGGCTAGCGGGAGGAGATCCAGAACCACATTACAATGCTGGCGTAAGAGCTGCGATGAAAATGTTGGAGATTTATGGATCTGAAGCAGTAATTGACGAAGCCGATATAGAAGCTTATTTACTTGCAAATCCTTTTGATGTAACAAATGCAATCGAACAAATAAATACCCAATATTGGGCGGCTACTTTTTTAAATGATTATGAAACTTTTTCTAATTGGAGAAGAACAGGATTCCCAGTTTTAGTACCTGTTAATTATCCAGTTAATGCAACGAATGGAACTATACCGAGAAGATTGACATATACAGAGAGTGAAGCTGTTAATAATCCAGATAATTATGCAGCAGCAATTGCTGCGCAAGGACCAGATATAATGACTACAAGAGTCTGGTGGGACTTAAATTAATAAAGAATATGAATTCTTTTTTTTTATTATAAATCAATCAAAAATCGACTTATTGGAATCAGATAAAGAGTAGCTTCAGGTTCTCATTAACAAAGAAAAGCTTCTCCATCTTTAAATCTTTAGGAAAATATATTTTGAGTTTGAAGGCATTTTTTTGTAGTTAAAAATTTTTCTTACGACACTCATTTTATTCATTTCTAGAAGCCTTTAATATTTTTCTGATAGCTTGAATGTAGAATTAACTTTAATTCAGCAACGGTTTGTTTATATGCTTTTAACTTGGCAATATTTTCATTTTCGTTTTTTGTTTTTCTGTGATCATAAAGCATCGTAGCTAGAGTTGAATTGTCTAGTGGCTTTATAAATTCAGTGTAACTAAAATCATTTGTTTTTAATGTAAACCCGTTGGATTTTTTTATAAAAACATGTTTTTTTCCTTCCAAATTAGGGTTGTTTAAAATAGGGACGACACTGATTCCGTCTAATTGGTTCTTAGGGACTTCTAAACCACACAGTTCTGCTAATGTAGGGTAGAGGTCTACTAAGCCGGTCAAGGCATTAGTACTGCCTTTACCCTTAGCTAAGGGGTTGTAAATAATCAGAGGCACTTGAGTGGAAGTGTTGTAGTTTGTAAACTTTGCCCACTGGGTGTGTTCTTGTAAATTATAGCCATGGTCTGACACCAAAACAACAATTGTGTTTTGATCGAGTTGCTGGTTCTTCAGCTCTTGTAAAATTTTACCAATTAATGCATCAGTGTAAGATACAGTTGCATAATACCCATGTATTAAATCAATGGCTATACTGTCAGACACCTGTCCGCGCTTTGGAATATTAGAATAGCTTCGCATTTCGCCCCAATTACTAATGCTAATCTTTGGAGCGTTTTTTGGGATATAATTGTAGTTTTCAGGTTGCTTAATTGTGGTTCGATCGTATAGGTCCCAATATTTTTTAGGAGCATTAAACGGCAAATGGGTGTTGATAAAACCCGCGGTTAAAAAGAAAGGGGTAGCGCTCTTTTTTAGTTTTCTAATATCTCGTATCACTTTTTCGGTTAATAACCCGTCAATATAAGTAGAGTCAGAAACCTCTGCACTTTCGAAAGCGGGCCCAGTTTCTGTTGCTTTATAGAGGGATCTGTTGTTGGGGTCTTGGTAGTCTTTCCAAAGCGATTGCCAATAATCGGTGGGCGATAAGCCTTTGTCATTTTTATCAAAAGCATAGGGACGCCAAAGTTCACTCCAGTCCGACTCTCTGTCGTCTAAATGGTGGTAGATTTTTCCATTTGAAATCGTGGTGTATCCATTGTTTTTAAATAACTGAGGAAGGGTAACCGCTTCTGGCGTTTCCTGCTCAACAAAGGTTTTATAGTCTAAAAACCTATTTTTTGTAGGCAGCATTCCTGTAAGCATACTTGCCCGCGATGCGCCGCAAACAGGCACATTACAATAGGCGTTTGCAAACTTCACTCCTTTTTCTGCCAAGGCATCTATCGTTGGCGCATGTATTTGAGGTGCTCCAAAACTCGCTAATTCTGGACGTAAATCGTCGACATATAATAATAGAACATTAGGTTTTTTAGGTTTCTCTTCTATTGCTGGTCCTTTACAGTTTAAAAAAGCTAAAAGTAAAAGAAGTAGCAGGTTTTTCATAATTTATAAGTTAAATGGAATTCAAATTTAGTTAAAAAAATACTGGTCGTAAATAGACAGTTGATTATTTTAAAAGAATTTTTGATGCTCAAACTATAGATGGTAAAACTAAAACGGCATATCTGTATCAAAGAAATATAGCATCTTTTGCCTTTTTAGATAATAAAAAAACACCATAAGCATTTCTCAAGTCAATTATTTTGTAATAATAGTTGGCATCATTTATCTGATTTGCAATAATAGAGAGGTTTAACTTATTCGAATAACTTAAAACAGATACTTGGTTAATAATCTGAAATTTTTATGTGTACTATCATAATTAAACTCTTTGGAATATTTATCTATTAAATATCCTTTATGCACCTCTAGTGCTGCTATTTTATTTTTATTAATAAGTCTAGAATAGTGGCGAAATGGTATTGGTTCATATTCGGTTTTAATATAGTTTTTCCGTAATTAAAAATTATATTATTAATTGTGATGCATCAATTCTTTAACTAATAATTGAACCTTTTCATATGGCTCTTTAATTAATTCGTTTTCACCTTCAGTGAGTTTATATTTTTTATTCACTTCTACAGTATTAAAAATTTGTGCTTTTGAACTCGGCCATATAACGGTTAATGTTTGTATAAGCTTACTTTGACCCAATCCTACTTCAGCTTGTAAACTGTTTGCTCCGAAACTTCCACCAGTATTAATGGAATAAAAAATAGTTCTACCATTTTCCAAATCAAGCTTTAACTTAGTACCTATAGCACTTCGGTTTGATTTTATTCCTTCTAACTTAAGGATAATCCAATTATTCTCTGATGTAGGATTTTCAAAACAAACATTTGGATAATTATCACCTTCATAAGCCCCACCCAAAACCGCATATATATCTTGATCACCATCATTATCCAAATCTGCGAAACTCACTCCATGCCCTTTTTGAATATGCCCAAAACCACCGGCAGAAGTTACTTCTTCAAATGAAATCCCATCTACATTCCTAAACATTCTATTAGGCACAACAGATGTAAATTCAGGTGATCCAGTACCTATGTAAAAATCTAGCCAACCATCATTATCAAGGTCTCCAAAATTACTTCCCATTGCATAAAAACTTTTGTCAACATTAAAAGTGCTACTATGGTCGCTAAAGGTTTCATCACCATTATTAATGTACAGTTTAGATTTATTAGATAGTACTTTTTTACTTTGTAATTCTTTTGCAAAATCACCAGCTATATTTTGTGTGTTGCGTGTATCATAACTAGCCACAAAAAGATCATTAAAACCATCGTTATTTACATCCCAAAACCAAGTAGGGAAACTAAAATCAGGTCCTTGAACACCTGCAGTTTCGGAAATATTTTTAAATTTCCCAAAATCGTTCTTGAATAATAAATTATTTCCTCCCATAACAGAAATATAGAGGTCTGGCCATTTGTCGTTATTAATGTCACCGAAAACAACCCCTTTAATAAATCCTTCAATTGAGGAGAGGTTGTATTTAGAAGATTCTTCAGTAAAACTTCCATCTTTTTGATTTATATATAGTTCACAAGGATGGGACTGTTTTTCGGTTGATTCATTTCCAATAAAAAGATCTAAATAACCGTCATTGTTGACATCAGCCCAAGAAGCTGTTTGAGTAGGATGGAATGAAAGTAGTCCTGCACTTTTTGTTACATCGGTAAAAGTTCCATCTCCATTGTTTTTTAGAAGTGAATTTGGATGATTACCCCCTTCATCCAACCAAGCTCCTCTTAAAACAAAAATATCTATATTTCCATCGTTATCATAATCTGCATGAATACAATTGAGACCACTAACAATTCCTTTTAGCCCTGCTTCATTAGTAGTATCGACAAATCCATTACCAGTGTTTGTAAATAGCTTACTTTGATCAGACATTCCATAGGATGTTATAAAAATATCGAGTAAGCCATCATTGTTAAAGTCGTCGATACTAACTCCACCAGACAGACCATTTTGAGCAACTCCCCATTTTAGACTGACCTCTTTGAATACCATAAATTGTTTCTGTTCAATATTCCAATTAGGGTAGTTTATTCTATATTTTTCAGGAACTTTATTTGGGTGTTCACCAATGCTCATATGGGCTAAATTCAAAAGCCATTTGTAGTTCTCGTTAGGGAATTTTTCATATATCTGAGCATAAATCTCTATTGCTTTTTTAGACCCATTTATATCAATATGCAAAGCTTGATCTTTTAATGGTAAAATACAAGAGTAAGAATTGTGATTATTTTGACAATTATTAACTTCTCCTAGCCTCAGATAGCTAATGGCGAGTAAGTCGATAATAGGCAATAAATCTTTTGTAATTAGATCTTGATAAGTGAATTGTTGTCTTATGATGAAATTTTCAATTTCATCAATACATGTTTGAATTTCGCCTGCTTTTAAAAGTTGCTGACAATATTTAAACCAAGTAAATATTTTTTTTTCTGGCTTGACTTTTGAAATTTGTGCTAGATATAAAGCTGCGAGTTTTTCATTCCAATGGTAATAATTTATTGGATTTCCTTCTAAATGGAGAGTTTTCAGTGTATCTACCATTGAAAATGTATCTGAATTATTTTTTGAACTGAGTTGCTTGTGAAGTTCTTGGCTATTAATCTTAATTGTCAAAACAAAAAATAATATCCAAATATAATATTTAACTTTCATACTTTTTAAACTCAAATTATTCTTTGAAACACTAACAATTTTTCTTTTGTCTTTTTGTTAAAATTAAACATTTTTTTGGTACATAAACCGTTGACTTAAACAACAGTTATTTTAATTTATACACTAATTAATGAATAAATAACAAAAAAATAGTTGGTCTATAATGATAAACTTTCTTTTATTTTAAAATTTTAGGGCAGTATGACTTTATTTATTGCATGAATTACACCATTATTTGCCTGAATATTTACAGTAATAATTTCACTTACTCTTCCTGAGCTATCAGTTAGTGATGCGCCACCACTAATATTAGCTGTGATATCTCCACCCAGAGTAGTTATCGTTAAATTATCCGTTAAGTCAGACTCTAATATATTTGCACCTCCAACAACATGATGCTTTAGAACTGCATCTAGTGTTGGTTCATCAATATCTAATAATGAAGTTATACCTAGTTCTGTAAGGAGTCCATTGAATGCTTCATTAATAGGAGCAAATACTGTGAATGGCGCAGGATTGGTGGTTAAATCTGTTGATAATAAACTTACAAAATCAGAAGTCAGATCATCTCTTGTTAGAGCGCTTACTAAAGTAGAAAAGTTTGGATCTGCTGTTGTAAAAGTAACAACTGTAGGCAATCCTATTACTTTATTAATAACATGAACTATTCCATTTATAGCAACTAAATCAGCTTTAATAACGTTAGAAAATCCATTGAACTTTAAACCTGAAGACGTGTTAAAATATAAACTCAAATTATCACCGTCCATATTTGTAGCCATTGTAGTTGCGTATCCCGAAACTGCACTAGTTAATGCTGTAGAATTTACCGTACCAGAAATGACATGGTTTAAAAGAATTTTTGAAAGTAAATCTGAAGGCACATCTTCTAAAGAGGCAAAACCATTATTAGTTAAAAAAAGATCAAATGCGAAGTTATTTGGAGCTAATAAAGTATACTCGCCTCCACTAAGCAGACTCCCTAAATTTCCATCAGCTAGGCCTATAGCAGTCACTAGATTACTTAAGTCAGGCTCGTTGATTGCAACCTCTAAAATGTTTTTGGGTTCTTCTATAAAAGTTGAAACACTTTTATCATCACTGCAAGATAACAGTGTAAAACCGGTTAAGAGTAAAAGTGTTATTTTGGATAATTTCAATAAATTTTTCATAAATTTCATATATGTTAATATTAGTACACCTTTAGCTCATAATGCCCTATATATTAAACAAATGAGTTTTTACTTATGGTCTAGGCTAAATTAAGGAATACAGCATTTGAAGATACTATTCATATTTTTAAAATAGTGTTTATATTTTATAACCCATAATATTATAAGAATTGGATATTATTGGAGCAAAAAAAAGAAGTTACCGTTTACTAGCAAAGGTAATCTACTTTTTTATTTTTAACCAAGTCAAACTAATAATAGAAGCAAAAAAGAAAATCCAACCTATTGGTATTAATGCAAAAGGTTCTCTTATATAATCATTCTCATTAATATCACTACCAATAAGGTGAAAAGAAGCAGAGCAAATTAAACTAATTAAAAAAAGCAGTATTGTTAATCTATATTTTTGAATATTATTTTTCATAATAATTAAACACGAAATATTATAATACTGTAAAAGTAAACTAAAAAGGACTTAGATAATTTTTTCTTCTTTTTTATGAATTTTGTAATATAACAATGTTTTTTTTGTTATTTAATAAAAAAAACATTGTTATATAGGGTAATTGATAATTGGGGTGTACTAAATTTGAGCGCATTAATAAAAGAAATAAAAACTATGTTTATAGGGGTCAATAATTTGATGCTATAGCCACTGGTGATTAAATCTAACAAGGGGCCTGTTAAATATTATTTATAAATCAAGATCGATTGAATAAAAAAATATTAGACGCTAAGTCAACACATTTCCTTCTTTTTAAAAAGGGAGATGAGAAGTCTTTTGCCTTTTTTTTCGATTTATATTTCAACCAAATAGTAGGGTTCTGTACCGAATTTATAAAAGATCGTGATAAAGCAAAAAGTATTGCTCAAGAGGCTTTTTTAAAGCTTTGGTTAAATAAAGAGAAGGTTCAAAAACTAAATGGGATAAAAGCCTTTCTATACACATCAGCGAAGAGTGATTGTTTAAATCTCTTTAGACATAAAAAGGTAGTTAATAAGTACTTAAATACTAGTTTACGAAAAAGAGAAGAAAGTTTGAATATATCGGTATTGAATGCTATGAACTTTGATACGGTAATGCTCACGGAACTTGAAACTTTAATTGATCTATCTGTGAATGAGCTTCCAGATAAGTGTAAGAAAGTTTTTAAAATGCGCCGAACTGATTACAAAAAAAACAAAGAAATAGCAGAAGAACTTAATATTTCTATCAAAGCGGTAGAAGCAAACATGACACGTGCTTTAAAACACCTTAAAAGTAAGCTTTCAGATTACCTTCCTGCAACATAGGGTAAATAGACTGTAAGGTGAACAAGTAATGAACATTATATGAATATGCATAAAGAGAAAAATAACTTAATCTCGAAATATCATCAAGGAGAAGCTTCAGAAGAGGAAATTAAAACTCTTTTTGACTGGGTAGATAGCGCAGCAGAAAACAGAAAAGAATTTATTGCTTACAAAAAAGTACGGGTACTACTAGCAGTTTCCACCGCTAAAAATAATACAGATTTTAAGGAGGTACAATTAAAAATAAGAGAAATTAAAAATAAAAAATGGAGATTAAAAGCGTTTAAATATGCTGCAGTTTTAGTTTTTGGTCTTTTTATAGCAACGGTATTTGTGAACCAATTTAGTTCTGAACAAGGAACTGAAATCATACTAGAGATGAGCAATGGTACTAAAAAAATTATAGCTTTAGATGTAAACCAAAGTATCATCAACGGTGAGGGTGTGTTACTTGGAATACAACGAGAAGGTAAAATAAGTTACAACGACAATACGATCAATGGTTCTGAAGAACTAGTATACAATACCTTGTATGTTCCTTATGCTAAAAGATTTCATTTGGTTTTTTCGGACGGTTCCTCGGTACATTTAAATGCCGGTACAACAATAAGATTTCCTGTAAAATTTTTAAAAGGACAGCCAAGAGAGGTTTTTTTAGATGGAGAGGCTTTTTTTGACATTATAAAAGATGAAAAACAGGCTTTTATAGTGCAGGCAAATCGTCTACGCACTAAAGTTTATGGCACCAAATTTAATGTGAACTCTTACAGAAATAATGATTTGGATCAGATTGTTTTGCAAGAGGGTTCTGTGGGTGTTAAATCGAATGGTCAACAAATTAAAACTAATACTGAGATACTATTGAAGCCTAATGAGATTGCAATATCATACAAGACAGATTTGTTATACAAACAAAAAGTAGATATTAAGAGTCATATTGCTTGGGTAAAAGGAGTGTTTATGTTTAAAAATGAACGTTTTGAAGATATTTTTAAAAAATTAGAAAGACACTACGATGTTTCTATACAAATCAATCAACCAGCTTTGAATGATAGCCGATATACAGGAACTTTTGATATAGAAACAATAGCAGAAGTGTTAAAGACATTTAGCCAGCTTAAAGGTTTTTCTTATGAAATTGATAACAAAAAAATTACAATTAATCCTTAAATAAATAATAACAACGCTAATGAAATAAAATATTGCTTTAAAAAAATCAGGAAATGCGCTAACATCCCCTGATTCAACAATTTAATTTAAATATTCACTAACATTTAAACGATTCAAAATTATGAATAAAAATTCAGATATTTTAGAGAGAGCTACGTTTTCCCCTAAAATAAACTTACAAATCAAATTATTGACATTTGTTTTGCTTTTTTCATTATTTCAAGTTAATGCGACTAGCACTAACAGCCCAGAAAAGATAACTACTTTAATGGAGCTTAATGATGTAATTTCAAAAAATGAGATCATCCAGAAACAGGTTACAGGAGTTGTAACTGACAAGGCTGGATTACTACTTCCAAATGTAACCGTAATTGAAAAAGGAACTAATAATGCAACTGTTACAGACTTTGACGGAAATTATACGTTAGAAGTATCTGACGACAATGCTGTTTTAAAGTTTGCTTATCTTGGTTATAAAGAGATGGAAGTTTCTGTAAATGGACAAACTGTAATTAATGTTTCTTTAGAAGAAGGAAATGAAGCACTAGACGAAGTTGTTATTACTGCTTTTGGATTTGAAAAGAAAACAAAATCTGTAGGTTACTCTATTACTCAACTTAAGGGTGATGAAGTAAGCCGTGTTAAATCAGGAAATCCATTACAGGCTCTTCGTGGTAAAGTTGCTGGTGTTAATATTAGTAACGGTGCAACAGGTATAAAAGGATCTGCAAGAGTGGTAATTAGAGGTAATAGTTCTTTTAATGGTGCTAACCAGCCCCTATACATTATCGACGGTATTTCATTACAAAACCAACAGTTAGGTTCTGCTGGTGAATGGGGTGGAGTCGATAACGGAGACGGTCTTTCTGCTATCAATCCTGATGACATCAAGTCGATTAGTGTTCTTAAAGGTGGAGCAGCAGCAGCACTTTATGGTTCAAGAGCTTCGAACGGTGTTATTATTATCAAAACTAAAGACGGCAAAGGCGGTCAAAAAAAGGGTTTAGGTGTTGAAGTAACTAACCAAACGGTTTTTACAAGTATAAACGATTTATTTGATCCTCAAACAACCTATGGTAATGGAGTTAATGGCGGTTTACCAACAGATCCTATGGATACCTTTAATTCTTGGGGTCCAAGAATGGATGGTTCATCGAGAGCAACGTATGATGGTACCAATCAACCTTATGAGTATGCTGGTAATAATTTAGATAAATTTTACTCTACAAGTGTAAATTCAACAAACTCTGTTGCGGTTACATCTAATACTGCTAAGGGAAGTACTCGTTTTTCTGCTTCGCACACAAAAGGTGCAGATGTTGTTGCAACATCAAAACTAAAGCGCGTTTCTTTTGCGCTTAACACTTCTCAAAAATTATCTGACAAATTAACATTTAATACAAGTGTTAAATTTACTGATACAGACGAAGAAGCAAGTCCTGTTGTAGCAACTGCTCCAATGAGTCCCAATGGATCAATTAGATATTTTGCACCAAACATTGATGTAAATGACTTTAGAGGTCAATACGGAAATGGAACATCAGATGGTATTAATGAACAGAGTATAAATGCTAATTTTTATAATACCAACCCTTGGTTTGCTTTGGAAAACAACATTACATCCGCTAAGAAACAAAGGTTATTGGCTGCTATAAATGCAAGGTATGATGTGTCTAAAAGTCTTTATGTTAGGGTGCAAGGTGGATTTGATAAGGCTACAAACCATTTTAATAACCAAACTATTAATGGAGCACCTTTATTTCAACCAGGTGTTGCTTACAACCCAGCTGGACAGTTGTTTCAGCAGACACAAACAATCAACCAATATGATGCAGATGTATTTATTGGAACAGACAATTTAAACATAACAAAAGATATTTCTGTAAATGGTTTTATTGGAGCAGGAACTTTTTCATTTAATAATGAAGATGTGGGTGTTTTTGGAAATGGTGTTGTGATTCCAGAACTTTATACTGTTTTGAATACGCAATCTCAAACAGGATTATATGGGTATGGAGCAAAAAAGATTAACTCTGTCTATGGATCTGCTGAGTTTTCATTTTTTGATAAGATTTATTTAACGACTACACTAAGAAACGACTGGTTCTCTACATTATCTGCAGAGGGTAAAACAACGCCAAATGATGATTTATATGGTTCGGCAAGTTTATCAGTTATTTTATCTGATTTAGTAGAGCTTCCTGAGGTTATTTCTTTTGCTAAATTAAGAGGTGGTTATTCTCAAGTTGCTGGTGGAGCTAGCCAACCTTATGGTTTAAGTTTAACCTATGGTCTTGTAGGAAGTCACTTAGGAAATCCACTTGGATCAATTAGTGGTGGAACAATTCCAAACTCTTTCATAACTCCATTTGAAAAGAATGAGATGGAATTTGGTTTTGATGTGCGTATGTTCGATAACAGGCTTTCTGTTGATTTTGCGTACTACTCAAATCAAACTTTAAGAGACATTGTTAACGCTTCGGCATCGAATGCTTCTGGTTTTAATAGTACAACAATAAACTTAGGAGAGATTACAAATAAGGGTGTTGAATTATTACTAAATTGGAAAGCAATTGATGAAAATGATTTAGGGTTAGATTTAACTTTAAACTATGCTAACAATCAAAGTGAAGTAGTTACAACGGACGAGAGTAATGGAATTCTTGCGGCTGGAGTAGGTGCTTTATTTCAATCAAACATAGGGCATATGCCAGGTGAGCCTTTCGGTGTTATTTATGGTAGTTCATATGTAAGAGATGAGCAAGGTCAGATTATTCATGATGTTGTTAATGGAATTCCATTACCAAGAAAGGAAGCAGTCAATAAAGTTTTAGGATTAGGTGTTGCTCCAACTCAGATTGGATTAGGTACTAACTTAAGATACAAAGACTTTACATTTAACTTATTCCTTGAAGGTAAATTTGGAGGAAGTATCGTTTCAAATACCAATCAATCAATGAAACAGTACGGATTACACAGAGCAACTGTTCCTGCAGGAGGTAGAGAAAATGGATTTATTCCTGATGGAGTGTTAGCGGATGGAAGTCCTATTACTCAAACCTTAACAGGTGGTGATATTAACCGTTACTGGACAGATAATCAGAAATATGCTGTTGGTGAAGAAAATGTTTACAAAAACGATTTCATCAGAATTAGCCAGTTGAGTTTAGGGTATAAAATTCCTGATAATTTACTTAAGAATATTTTTATTGAAAGTGCTAATATTTCTATAGTTGGAAATAATTTAGGGTTTTTACTTAATAATGTTCCGAATCACGATCCAGAGGCTTATTACAACACGCGTAATGGTCAAGGTGTAGAAGCGATTTCAATGCCAATAGGAGAATCCTTTGGTTTCTCTGTTAACCTTAAATTTTAATTAAGATGAAAAAACTAATAATTTTATTTTTAATACTATCCATGGTTTCTGTGACCTCATGTGATAATGACTTTGCGGATCTTAATGTAGATCCAACAGCAAGTACAGATTTAGATATAAAGCCAAAATTTGCTTACTTATTTTTAAAATCGGCAACCGAAGAATACGAGTTGTCTTACACGCAAATACTTTGTGCAGGTCAACTTGTACAGCAAGTAATGGATCAAACATTTCCACAATCTAGTATTTACACTGTTCGTGAAGACCTTCAGTTTGCCTGGTGGGAAACACAGTATGCGACTACGATCAAATCAGTTGTTGATATAATTAATCAATTAGAATCTGAAGGAAACGTAGGAACTGAAATGGGTATTGCTAGAATATGGAAAGCATATATTTTCCATGTATTAGCAGATCAGTATGGAGATACGCCTTACTTTCAAGCTGGAATGGGCTTCTTAACGGGTGTAACTCGTCCAGTTTATGATGATGATCAAGAGATTTATATGCATATGTTAAGCGAACTTGAAGCAGGTGTTGCTCAATTAGGCTCAGCGTCTACGCTTGGAAGTTCAGATTTAGTTTTTAATGGAGATACTTCTAAGTGGAGTAAATTTGGAAATTCGTTAATGCTACGTTTAGCTATGCGAATTAAGAATGTAGATCCACTTGCTTCTACAGCATGGGCACAAAAAGCAATATCTGGCGGAACAATGCAATCGAATGATGATACTGCTTATATGGTACATACTGACGGTCCATTAGACCTTAATAGAAATGCTTGGGGTACATACGCGCCAAGATATGCTAATGCAAGAATAGGAGCAACATTGTACGATTGGTTAGCTGCTAACGGCGATCCACGTCTTAACATCCTTGCTGATCCATCAGGTCCAGCAGCCGGAAATCGTTATGGTTTAGAAAATGACCAACTAATGGCATTATACGGAGAAACTTCAGATAGTTATGCAAAGGTTAATCCTATGATTACTAAAAATGATTCTCCTTGGGTATTTCTTTCTTATGCTCAAACTGCCTTGTTAGAAGCAGAGTTTGCTGCTTCAGCTGGAGATCATTCTACAGCAGAAGTTAAGTACAATGCTGGTGTAACTGCTCATATGCAAATATGGGGTACTCACTATGATGCTTCACTTACTGTTGATAATACTGCGGTTAGTGCATTCCTTTCAGCGAATCCATATGTTGCAGCTGAAGGAGAACGTATGATTGGTGAGCAGTATTGGGCTGCATCGTTCTTTGATTTCTTTGAAGGATTTTCAAACTTTAGAAGATCTGGATATCCAGAACTTGTTCCTTTTGGAGGACATGCTCCGCATCCTAGTACTACGACAAACGGAGAAATCCCAAGACGTCTTTTGTATCCTGCTGGAGAAGCATCAGTAAATGCTGTTAATTATCAGGCAGTTTTACAAGCTCAAGGGCCAAATACTCAAGTTACTAGAGTTTGGTGGGACGTGAACTAATTAAAGTTATATTTTGAAATATTATTTATTTTAATTATATTGATTAAATAAAGGAGAGTTTAGCTCTCCTTTATTTTTTTTTGTTAAATCTCTATATATGAAGAATTTACGTAATATATATATATATTGTTTTTTGGGTATTTTAGTAGCTTTGTACATCTTTTCCATAGCTATTTCCGATTTATCTTCTAAACAAGCGCCATTAGACAAGCGGTTTACATTACTAGACCCATTAACTTCAGGGATAGATTTTAATAATAAAATTAAAGATACTCAAGAGCATAATATTCTACTATATGCTAACTTTTATGGGGGTGCAGGTGTAGGCGTTGGAGATTTTAATAATGATGGACTTCAAGATCTCTATTTTGCTGGTAATTTGGTCTCCGATAAATTATATATCAACCAAGGAAACCTAACCTTTAAAGATGTCACAACTACTTCTGGAATTATTAATGATGGTGGTTGGTCTACCGGAGTAACCGTAGCGGATATTAATAATGATGGTTTTTTAGATATCTATGTGAGTAGAGAACTTTATGATAATAAACCAGCATTGCGAACCAACTTATTATATATCAATAATACAGATGGTACGTTTACAGAGTCTGCCAAAAAATTCGGTGTTGACGATTCTCAGAGAACACGACACGCTACTTTCTTAGATTACGATAAAGACGGGTTTCTAGACCTCTTTTTATTAACACAACCTCCAAATCCTGGGGGCTATTCAAAATTTTCTGGAACCACTCTTTTAAAACCAGAATACCATTTAAAATTATTCAAAAATACAGGTAAAAACTCATTTATTGAAGTGAGTGAAAAAGCCGGTATAAAATATACAGGTTTTCCTAGCGGAGTATCTGCAAGTGATATTAATAATGACGGTTGGACTGATCTTTATGTGACTAATGATTTTTATGCTCCCGACTTTTTATTTATTAACAATAAAGATGGCACGTTCACAAATAGTATTGATACAGCAGTCGGTCATATGTCCTATTACAGTATGGGAGTAGATGTAGCCGATATTAATAACGACGCACTTTTAGATATTTTTGTAGTCGATATGGTTGCTGAAGATAATTTTCGTTCTAAGTCTAACATGAGTGGAATGAATCCAAAACGTTTTCAGCAAGTAATTGATGATGGTGGTCATTATCAATACATGTATAATTCAGTACAGCTTAATAACGGAAACTCCACATTTAGCGATGTAGCTCAACTAACCGGAATGGGTGCATCGGATTGGAGTTGGTCAAATTTAATTGCCGATTTTAATAATGATGGCCTAAAAGACACTTACATTACCAACGGATTACTTTATGATATACGTAATACGGATGCAGATAAGAATGTAGCACGTTTTATAGATAAAACTAGATACGATTGGCTTAAAAAATATCCAGATGGAGGTAATATCACTAGTCTTTTTGATATATTAAATTTAGAAGATGTCACGGCATTAATGCCATCCCAACCTTTAAAAAATTATGCATTTAAGAACAATGGCAACTTAGAGTTCCAAAAAGTGATGGATGACTGGGGATTGAATCAAGAATCCTTCTCTAACGGTTCTGCCTATGCTGATTTGGATAATGACGGGGATTTAGATATAATAGTTAATAATATTAATAGTGAAGCATTTGTATATCGAAATAATTCAGAAACTTTCTCAAATAGTAATTTTATTAGATTAGAACTCATTAATGAGGCACATAAACCTGTCTTAGGGACTAGAACGAATTTATATTTAGGAAATGAAATTCAAACGCATGAAACCACCAATGTTCGGGGAATCTATTCTACAAGTGAGTCCTTTGTGCATTTTGGACTAAATAATGCTACAAAAGTAGATAGTATTGTTGTCACATGGCCAAACCAAATGAAAACAGTAAAAAGAAACCTTAATGTTAATCAAACTATTCAAATAGCAATGAATACTGCTTCAAAACCTACTGATACGGTTAAAGTTAAAAAGGGTGATGTTCTTTTCACTAATAGTTTGGCATCATTTGATTTGAATTTTAAACACACTGAAAATTCATTTGATGATTATAAGCACCAAGTATTACTGCCTCATAAACTTTCACAAATAGGGCCAGCTATGGCTGCAGGAGATGTAAACAACGATGGATTAGATGATCTGTATCTTGGGGGTGCCAGTGGTTTTAGTGGATACTTATATATTCAAAATAAGAATGGTTCTTTTACTAATAGTAATATCGATTTTTGGAAAAAAGAAAGTCCTTATGAAGATGTAGATGCCCTTTTTGTAGATATTAATAATGATGGGTATCAGGATTTATATGTTGTAAGTGGAGGAAATGAATATCCTGCAAACGATATACATTATGTAGATCGCCTTTATTTAAATGACGGTACAGGTAATTTTACAAAAGGAGCAATTCTTAAAGTAAATCGAGATAGTGGTGCTGTTGTAAAAGCATCAGATTATGACAACGATGGTGATATGGATCTCTTTGTGGGAGGAAGACACACTCCACATCAATACCCTGAACCTGCAAACAGTATGTTGCTGAAAAATGAAAATGGGCAATTGGTAAACGTCACACAAACTTTGGCAAATGAGTTACAAGGTTTAGGTCTGGTAACCGATGCAATTTGGAATGATTATGATGGTGATGGAGATACTGATTTAACAGTAGTTGGAGAATGGATGCCGATCACTTTTTTTAGAAATGACAACGGCGTTTTGATTAAATCTGTGGCAACAGGTCTAGAAGACGCAACGGGATGGTGGTTTAGTTTAGAGAAAGGAGATTTTGACAATGACGGTGATCTTGATTTTATTGCAGGAAACTTGGGTCTTAACTACAAATATAAAACATCAAAAGAAAAACCTTTTGATGTCTATTATAATGATTTTGATAACAATGGTCGTAAAGATATTGTTTTGGGATATTATCAAGACAACAAACATTTTCCCTTAAGAGGTTTCTCTTGTTCATCAGAACAAGTTCCAGGTTTAAAAGATAAAATAGGAAAGTATGATGTTTTTGCAGCTCTCGAAATTGAGCAAGTGTATGGAGATGAAAATCTGCAAAATGCGCTCCATTATAAGGCAACTACATTTGCTTCTTCTTATATAGAAAATATTGGGAATGGACGTTTTAAAATGACATCATTACCAATTTTAGCTCAATTTTCAAACATTAATGACATGGAAGTAGCTGATTTTAACAAAGATGGGTATTTAGACGTTTTGACTGTGGGAAATCTATTTGCTTCAGAAATTGAAACTCCAAGAAATGATGCAGGCACTGGACTTTTAATGTTAGGAGATGGTAGGGGAAATTTTTCTGCATTGACCAATAAAGAGAGTGGTTTTTTTGCTAATCGCAACGCAAAAAAAATAGTTATCATTTCAAATAAGCAACAAAAAAAAATATTAATTGCTAATAATAACGATATACTAGAGTGCTTTACAATAAATAAATAACCATGAAAAAATTTATTTTATTATTTATAATTAGTAGTCTTTCCATTTCGAGTTTCTCTCAAGAAATTGAAATTATTAAAGATGCGAATATTACCTATTATTAAAAGATAAATGAAATAAAAATAAATATGACCTATCAAAAACTATTCTTACTGACTATTGCTTTGATTTCTTTAAGTGCATGTACAAATCAAATGTCAGAAGCGATAAAAAACAATATAAATCCAACAAGTTTTGTAGATCCTTTTATTGGAACTGGAGGCCACGGGCATACATATCCAGGCGCTACTGTTCCTTTTGGAATGTTACAGGTGAGTCCGATAAATGGAGTGAATGGTTGGGATTGGTGCTCTGGATACAATTACTCAGATAACATTGCGGTAGGTTTTAGCCATTTGGCACTGAGCGGGACAGGAATTGGTGATTTATTAGATATCCCTTTGATGCCAATTAATAAGAAAGTAGATCTTTCTGAATACTTTGAATCTCGAGACAGCATACCTTACAAATCAGCTTACAGTCATAACAATGAAAAAGCATCTCCAGGGTATTATCAAGTTTTTTTAGAAGATCCAAAGGTAAACGTTGAATTGACTACTTCCCAAAGGACTGCTTATCATAAATATACCTTTTCAAAAGATGATCAGCAATCGGTAATTATCGACTTGGGTTATGGGACCAATTGGGATTCCACTACTAAAACACAAATTATTTTAGAAGATGCATATACACTTACTGGTTATCGCTTTAGTTCAGGATGGGCAAAAAATCAAAAGGTCTTTTTTGTTGCTAAATTCTCAAAACCTATAAAAAACCATAATATTTATTCTGATGGAAATTTAGTAGATGCTCTATCAGCGAAAGGAATAAAAACAGCTTCACAAATATTTTTTAATAATAGTAATGAAGTATTACAAGTAAAAGTGGCTTTATCTTCAGTAAGTATAGCCAATGCAAGGGATAATTTAGATACTGAAAATTTTGATTTCGAAAAAATCAAAGAAGTCGTTGATAATATTTGGAACACTGCAATAACTAAAATTAAAGTAGAAACGCCTATTGATTCTCTTAAAACAATGTTTTATACTGCAATGTATCATGCTCAATTGGCTCCTGTTACTTTTAGCGATAAAAATGGCGAGTATCGTAAAGAGAACGATACTATTGCAACAGCCTCTGACTTCACTGCATACTCGACACTCTCCCTATGGGATACATTTAGAGCAGAGCACCCTTTATTAACTTTAATTGCTCCTGATGAAGTTTCAGATATCATTCGTACGATGATGTCCTATTATGAAACCGAAAAAATATTACCAGTTTGGACCTTATACGGTAATGAAACAAATACGATGACTGGTTATCATTCCATACCTGTAATTGTAGAAGCCTACTTAAAAGGAATTCTTGGTTTTGATGCTGAAAAAGCTTATCAAGCGATGAAAACAACTATGATGCAAGATGATCGTGGTTTGAAATACTATAAAGAATACGGTTATATTCCGTATAATCTTTTAGAAGAATCAGTTACTATAACTTTAGAGTATGCTTATGATGACTGGTGTGTTGCACAAATGGCAAAAGCACTTGGTAAAGATGCGGATTATTTATTTTTCTCAAAACGAGCAAAGGCGTATCAAAATCTATTTGATGAGAAAACAGGATTTATGCGAGGTAAGTTTCAAGACGGAAAAACTTGGCGCGAACCTTTTGATCCTAAATATTCTGCACACAGAATAAAAGCAGATTATACAGAGGGTAATGCGTGGCAACATAGTTGGTTTGTTCCGCATGATGTTAGTAACCTAATTAAGTTGCATGGAGGTAATGAATTATTCTCTAATAAATTAGAACAGCTTTTTGCTGAGAGTTCTGAAATTAATGGAGATAATATTTCAAATGATATTTCGGGATTAATTGGTCAGTATGCTCATGGTAATGAGCCGAGTCACCATATTGCATATTTATTTAATTATGCCAATAAACCTTGGCGAACGCAATATTGGGTTCGCGAAATTTTGGATACGCAGTACAATACACTATCTACTGGCTTAAGTGGGAATGAGGATTGTGGTCAAATGTCTGCATGGTATATTTTGAGTTCTATCGGTTTTTATTCGGTGAACCCTGCTTCTGGTAATTATGAAATTGGAAGTCCCATATTTAAAAAAACAACAATTACCCTTTCAGAAGAAAAATCTTTTATAATTGAAGCAGCAAATGTCTCAGATAAAAATAAATACATTCAATCAGCTATGCTTAACGGTAATGTTTTCAATAAAACAACCATTTCACATCAACAAATTATAGCAGGAGGAACCTTACATTTCGTTATGGGTTCTTTACCAAATAAAAAATGGGGAGTTAATAATAATAATAAAGTAAAAGAATAATGAATAGCATTGATGTAGTTATAATAGCACTGTATATTATTTTAACCGTTGGAGTTGGTATTTGGGTTTCCAAAAAAGCTTCTAAAGGTCTTGATTCATATTTTTTAGGTGGAAAATCTATCAAATGGTATTTTTTAGGTTTGAGTAATGGTTCAGGAATGTTTGACGTTTCTGGAACTGCTTGGATGGTGGGGATTTTGTTTTTATACGGGGTAAAGAGTTTTATGTTTATGTGGCTTTGGCCTATTTGGAATCAGATTTTTATTATGATGTTTTTAGCCGTTTGGATTCGAAGGTCAAATATAATGACTGGGTCAGAATGGATTTTAACACGTTTTGGTGACAAAAAAGGGGGTAGGGCTTCACATTTAATTGTTGCCGTTTTCGCAGTTATTGCTGCTGTTGGTTTTATTGCCTATTTCTTTGAAGGCGTTGGTAAATTCATGGCTATTATATTGCCATGGGACCTTACATTACAACTTGGTGAATCGGTGCTTTTGAACTCAGAACAATCCTATGCCTTAATTATTATATTTTTAACAACAATTTATACCATTAAAGGAGGTATGTTTTCAGTAGTAGCTACAGAAGTATTGCAATATGGTATCATGGTTATTGCAGGTATATTGGTAGCGGGATATGCTTTTTTTGCAATAAGTGATGCTGAGATAAATAATGTGATTACAGCGGAATGGCGAAACGTTTTTTTTGGATGGGAATTAGAGACCCATTGGAGCACAAAATATCAGGCATTTAATGATTTAATAGACTCTGAAGGGTTTAAAATGTTTGGAGCCCTAATAGGAATGACTTTGTTTAAAGGTTTTTTTGCAAGTATAGCGGGACCTACACCAAGTTTTGATATGCAAAGAATCTTGTCAACTAAGACAGTTAAAGAGGCTGCGTATATGTCTGGTTTTACAAATCTGATTTTATTTATTCCTCGATACCTGTTAATAGGGGGAGTTGTTGTTATCGCTTTGGTTGCTTTGAGTCCTGAAATGATTAGTAATCCATCTTTAAGAGGAGCTGATTTAGAAGTACTGTTACCAAAGGTTATTAATTTTCATATTCCTGTGGGTATTAAAGGCTTATTATTAGCCGGTTTATTAGCCGCCTTTATGTCTACTTTTTCAGCTTTTGTTAATGCCGGTCCTGCATATATAGTAAATGATATATATAAAAAATATTTCAAACCAAATGCTAGTGATAAACATTATATAAAAGCTAGTCATATAGCTTCTCTAGCATTAGTTGCTTTAGGAGTGTTTATGGGTTTTTTCGCAGACTCTATTAACTCATTGACCCTATGGATTACCTCTGCACTTTTTGGAGGGTATGTGGCTTCAAATTTTTTAAAGTGGATTTGGTGGAGGTTCAATGGTTGGGGCTATTTTTGGGGGATGTTATCAGGCTTAATAATTGCCTCTTTTCAGTTTTTATTGGATCAAAATAAAGGAAATTTTACAGAGGGAACCTTATTATATGACGTATCACATGTGCAGGCAATTTACTTATTTCCAATTATTTTTATAGTTTCATTACTCGGCTCCTTTTTAGGAACTTATTTAACAGCACCTACAGCTATGGATACTTTAAAATCATTTTATAAATCAGTAAGGCCATGGGGATGGTGGGGTCCTGTGCATAGAGAGCTCTTGAAAGAAGATGCTGGTATTAAAAAAAATACAGACTTTTGGAAAGATATGTTAAATTGTGCTATTGGTATTATTTGGCAGTCTAGTATGATTGTAATGCCTATATATTTAGTGATCAGAGATTATCCAAAGACCCTTATTTCTTTGGCCGTATTTATAATAACCTCAATTATACTAAAATATACATGGTGGGATAAGGTCCAAAAAATCCTTGATTAAATAAATTATAATAAATAGAAATAATTAAAAATGAAAAATATTCCTTGGCAAGATAAACCAGAACACATCACGGATGTGATGTGGAGGTATACAAAAAACCCAATAATAGACAGATATTCTATACCTACGTCTAATAGTATATTTAATAGCGCTGTAGTCCCTTTTAAAGACGGTTTCGCAGGTGTTTTTAGGTGTGATAATAAAGCTATTCAAATGAATATTTTTGCTGGATTTAGTAAAAATGGTATCGATTGGGATATTAATCATAATCCTATAGTAATGAACCCAGGTAATACTAAAATGATTGAATCTGATTATAAATACGACCCTCGTGTCGTGTTTATTGAAGATAGGTATTGGATTACTTGGTGTAATGGTTATCATGGACCTACAATAGGTATTGGTTACACATTTGATTTTAAAGAATTCTTTCAATGCGAAAATGCTTTTTTACCTTTTAACAGAAACGGCGTCTTATTTCCCCAAAAAATTAATGGAAAATTCGCTATGTTAAGTCGACCTAGTGATAATGGACATACTCCTTTTGGAGACATTTACATTAGTTATAGTCCTGATATGAAATATTGGGGAGAACACCGTTGTGTAATGAAAGCTACTCCTTTTGAAGATAGTGCTTGGCAATGTACAAAAATTGGAGCAGGACCAATTCCTATTTTGACTGATCAAGGTTGGTTGATGATTTACCATGGAGTAATTAATACTTGTAATGGGTTTCGTTATGCTATGGGTTCTGCTTTGTTAGATGAAAACGAACCTGATAAAGTGAAATATAGAACAAAACCTTATTTATTAGGTCCTGCTGAACAGTATGAGATGGTTGGAGATGTCCCTAATGTTGTCTTTCCATGTGCTGCATTACATGATATTGAAGAAGATAAATTGGCTGTATATTATGGAGCAGCAGATACTGTAGTTGCTTTAGCGTTCGGTAAGTTAAGTGAGGTTATACAATTTACAAAAGATAATAGTTTATAATAAAAATGCTAAATATTTTAATATGAATAAAACTTTAAACCAATATTTTATTAAAATTTTTCTCTGTTTATCTTGTATTATTTCTTTCGCACAGGAAAAGAAATCTTTAACGCCTAAATTTAGTATTGCTTATAAAATTAATGAGACGATTATAATTGATGGAGAGCCGAATGAAACTTCTTGGAAAAAAGTTAATTGGAGTTCTGATTTTATTGATATCAAAGGACTTAAGACACCAAAATATCAAACTAATATAAAAATGTTATGGGATGAAAACTATTTTTATATTTTGGCTAAAATAGAAGAACCACATGTTTGGGGAGATATTGACCAACACGATGCTATAATTTTTAATAATAATGACTTTGAAGTTTTCATTGACCCCGATGGAGATACCCATAATTATTATGAGTTGGAAGTTAATGCACTTAACACTGTTTGGGATTTATTCATAACTAAGCCTTATAGAGAATTAAATTCACCGGTATTAAATGATTGGGAAATTAATGGTCTTAAAACTGCAGTAAGCGTTAACGGTACTTTAAATAACCCTTCTGATATTGACAAAGGCTGGATATTAGAAATGGCTATTCCTTGGTCTGCATACAAAACCTCTTACTTCCATAAAAACGTACCTGTTGATAATTTTTGGAGATTTAATTTCTCAAGAGTAAATTGGCAATATGAGATTACCGATGGAAAATACTCAAGAAAAAAGGATGAAAACGGAAAGTATTTTCATGAATATAATTGGGTATGGTCTCCTCAAGGGGTTATTAATATGCACGAACCTGAAAAGTGGGGTTATGTATATTTTTCATCAAATGAAGTAGGGAACGACACAACGTTTAATATTCCTCAAGATGAAAAAATAAAATGGGAACTTTATAGTTTTTATCGTGCCCAAAAAAAATATTATTTAGAGCAAAATAAATGGTTGAAATCAATAAATAAAATAAGAGAGTCAAAGGTGATTATTGATGGAGAGGTATTAATTTTCTTTATTGAGAATCATAGTTTTGGTTGGGTAATTTCAGTAAAAAGTCCTTTTACAAATAAACTTTTAAGTATAAGAGAAGATGGAAAATTTAATATTAAATAATTCAAAAATGAAAATTAAAAACATATTATTAATTGCTTTTATAATTTCTTTTGTAAGTTGTGCTAACAAAGAAAGTAATGAGAATCCTAACGGTATTATTCAAATAGAAAACCAAGAAAAAAAATTTGAGTTTGGCGTTTGGATTACCTCCAAAAAAGAAAAAACAACAGATGCTTATCGAGCTGAATTTAAAAAATATAAAATTTCAGGTATCGATGAAATTTTAATTAACACACTAACGGATCCAAATGAATTAGAAAGATTAGTTCCTATTGCAAAAAAAGAAGGTTTAAAAGTCCATGCATGGATAATGGCTATGAATCGACCAAATGATTCAGTTGCATTACAACATCCAGAGTGGTATATGGTAAGTAGAGATGGGAAATCTTGTTTTGATACACGTCCTTATGTAGAATATTACCAATGGTTATGCCCTACTAGAAAAGAATCTCGAAATCATATACTAGGCTTGGTTGAAGGCTTGGCAAAAGTTGAAGGGATTGAAAGCGTACATTTAGACTATATCCGCTTTCCAGATATATACCTACCAATAGCACTTCTACCTAAATACAATTTAAAGCAAGAAACAGAAATGGCAGAATATGATTTTTGTTATTGTGATGTTTGTATTAGTGAATTCGAAAAGGTACATCATAAAAATCCTAAAGATACTGATAACACAGCTATTGACATGGAGTGGAAGAACTTTAGATTGAATGCTATTAAAAGTGTTGTTAATGACGCTTATAAGATTGTCCATGAAAATAATAAAAAATTAACAGCAGCTGTATTTCCTTACCCAGAAATGGCAGACCATATGGTCCGCCAACGTTGGGATAAGTGGGATATTGATGAGGTTTATCCAATGATTTATCATGGTTTTTATAATGAAGAGATTGATTGGATTGGCTATGCAACTAAACAAGGAGTAGAAGACGTACAAGAAAATATTATTATAAATACAGGTATTTATTTACCAGATTTTAAATCTCCGGAAGAACTAAAGCAAGCAATTTTATTAGCTAAAGAGAATGGTGCAAAAGGAGTTAGTTTTTATGATGGGCCTGGGTTAACTAAAGAATATCTTAGCATAATAAAAAAGACAAAAGCAATACTTAGAAATTAGAAATATAATTGAGTGTTTAAAATAATACTCTTAACCTAATTAAAAAATTAATGAGCTACAATAGGTTTTTAATACTAGTCCTGAGGATAAAAAAAGATTATTTATTTTCTATTTTATCACTTTTTGTATTTTATTTAGGGTACTCACAAAATCCAATAGACTATGTTAATCCCTTTATTGGTACTTCTAATTTTGGAGCAACAAATCCTGGTGCAATTTCTCCAAGAGGAATGGTAAGTGTTTCTCCTTTTAATGTCGCTGGACCACAGAACTTACCATTAGAAAAAGACAGTCGTTGGTTGTCTACTCCTTATGTTTACGAAAACACATTTTTAACAGGGTTTTCACATGTTAATTTAAGTGGAGTTGGTTGTCCTGATTTAGGTGTTATTTTAACAATGCCTACAACAGGAGAGCTTAATACCAATTATCTGGAATATGGCTCTACCTATAAAAATGAGTTTGCAAAACCTGGATATTACAGTGTGAATATTTCAAAATATAACTTAAAAGCAGAAGTAACTGCTTCGACAAGAGTTGGAGTTAGTCGTTACTCTTTTCCAGAGGGGCAATCCAATGTGTTAATAAATTTAGGATTAGGTTTAACTAACGAGCAAGGGGCTATGATTAAAGTAGTTTCACCAACTGAAATTGAGGGTATACGGAATGTAGGTTCTTTTTGCTATTACAAACCAGAAGAATCTTATCCAGTATATTTTGTTGCTAAATTCAGCCAACCAGCCGATGACTATGGTGTTTGGAAAAAACCAAAAAAAAATAATGATATTGAGAGTGAATGGATGGGTTACAATGGAAAAACTCGTTTATATAAAAAGTATAAGAAAGAAATCATTGGGGATAGTATTGGTAGTTATTTTACCTATCATTTTAAGGAACCTACTCAGGTAGAAGTAAAAATAGGTGTATCTTATGTGAGTATCGAAAATGCTCGAGAAAATTTAGAAGAAGAAACACAAGATTTCTCTTTTGATGATATTTATAAAAATACAGCATCACACTGGAATGATTTATTATCTAAAATTGAAGTAGAAGGTAGTACAAAAGATAATAAAATTATTTTTTATACGGCTCTATATCATACTCTGATTCATCCTAATATATTGAATGATGTTAATGGCGAATATCCAACTATGGCCAATCGAGAAACAGTAAAAACTAAGGGAACTCGATTTACAGTATTTTCGTTCTGGGATACTTATCGCAGCCTTCACTCTCTAATGTCTTTGGTCTATCCTAAGCAGCAATCAGATATGGTAAAGAGTATGTTAAATATTTATGATGAAAGTGGCTGGCTTCCAAAATGGGAGCTCAATGCGACAGAAACCACTACGATGGTTGGTGATCCAGCAGGAATAATATTGACAGATACTTATTTAAGAGGTATTCAAGATTTTGATGTAAATAAAGCATATCAGGCTATGCGTAAAAGTGCTACTAAATTAGAAAATAATCCACTTCGTCCTGGAATTAAAGACTATATAGAAAAAGGATATTTAACTACTTCAACAACAAATAGTGGTTCGGTATCTACCACGCAAGAATATAATATTAGTGATTTTGCAATTGCACAACTTGCGAAAAAATTAGGAAAAAAAGAAGATTATAAATTGTTTTCAGAGCGTTCTATTTCTTACCGATCATTGTTTGATGAAGAATTTAACTTATTACGTCCAAAAAATGATGATGGTTCATGGTATTCTCCCTTCAATCCTAATACAGGCTCAAATTTTGTGAAGAATTTAGGTTTTATTGAAGGTAATTCCTGGCAATATACCTTTATGGTTTCTCATGATATTTTGAATTTAATTAAGCAAATGGGAGGTAAAAAAGCTTTTGTTCAACAACTCGACAAAGTCTTTGATAGTAATCAGTTTGATATGGCTAATGAACCCGATATTGGGTATCCTTTTTTGTATAATTATTCTAAAGGTTTTGAATGGAAAGCACAAAAAAAAGTAATGCAATTAATAGAAGATCACTTTACCAATTCTCCCGATGGACTTCCTGGTAATGATGATACAGGTACTATGTCTGGATGGTTAATTTATAGTATGATGGGGATTTACCCTATTTCACCAGCGGAACCTAATTTTACAATTACAACTCCAATATTTGATAAAATTACAATTCATTTAGATTCTAGATATTACAAAAACAAACAGTTGATCATAGAGAAAGAAGGAAAGGGAAAAATAAAATATGTAGAAATTAATGGAAAAATAATGAAAACCTATTTTATATCACATCAAGAACTAGTAAACAGTAATATTTTAAAAGTCAAGTTAAATTAAATCTAAAAAGTAATGAAAAGAAGAGATTTTATTTCAAAAAACAGCATGATAATTGGAGGCATCGCTTTAGCACCCATTAATACTTTTTCTTTAAATATGGATTTTTTAGAGAAAGATTTTATCTCAAATAGACCTCCTATAAACGAAAGAACTTTTATAAGTGAGGAAGTAGAAAAAACGATTAAAGAAGTCAAAGCTTTAATTTCAGATAAAGAAATTGCTTGGATGTTTGAGAATTGCTATCCAAATACCCTTGACACTACCGTAGATTATGAAATAATTGATGGTAAAATGGATACGTTTATTATTACAGGTGATATTGATGCAATGTGGTTAAGAGATTCTACGGCTCAAGTTTGGCCTTATATGCCTTTAATAACCAAAGAGGTCAAGTTAAAAAATCTTATTCATGGACTAATAAATAGACAAGTAAAATGTATATTAAAAGATCCTTATGCTAATTCTTTTTATAAAGATCTTACTAAGAAATCTGGTTGGGAAAGTGATGAGCCAACACCAATTCCAGGAGTTCACGAACGTAAATGGGAAATAGATTCATTATGCTATGCGGTAAGACTCTCTCATGAATATTTTCAATTAACTGGTGATGCATCAGTATTTGATAAAGATTGGGATAAAGCCATGAGAATTATTGTAAAAACATTTAGAATTGAACAACGTAAAGATGGCTCTTCCCCGTATAGATTTACAAGAGTTACAAGTAGAATGACAGATGCTCCATTATTTGAAGGAACAGGAAGACCTTTTAAACCTTCAGGTTTAATTTGCTCAATGTTTAGACCTTCAGACGATGCTACATTATTTCCTTATTTAATACCATCAAATATTTTTGCAGTTCTTTCACTTAAGCAACTTTCTAGTATTTATAAAAATATTTTAAATGACAGTAATTTTGCAGATCAATGTGAATCTTTTGCAAATGAAGTAGACCAAGCGATAAAGAAACATGGTGTCGTTGAGCATTTAGAGTTTGGTAATATTTATGCTTATGAAGTTGATGGTTTTGGAAATAAAATTTTTATGGATGATGCAAATGTACCCTCTCTTATGTCACTAGCATATTTGGGGGTTCACAAATATTCAGATCCAATCTACCAGAATACTAGGAATTTTCTATTAAGTGATGCTAATCCTTACTATTTAAAAGGAGTTGCTGCTGAAGGTCAATCAAGCCCCCATACAGGGAAAGAGAAAATATGGCCAATGGGTATTATACTTCGAGCATTAACTTCAATTGATAAAGAAGAAATTAAATATTGTCTTAAGATGTTAAAAAATACACATGCAGGCACAGGGTTCATGCACGAAGCGTTTCATAAAGATGATCCAGAAGATTATAATAGATCATGGTTTGCATGGGCAAATACACTATTTGGAGAGTTAATAATTAAAATTAAAAATGAAAATCCAGATATATTAGCATCAAAATTTGATTAATAAAGGTCAAGTAGTTGAATGGATCACAAGTATAGCATAAAGCAAAAATATTATGAAAAACTTTTACTTACTATTACTTCTAATTTGCAATGTAATATCTACTAATGCATCTGACGTAGATACACTTATAGTGGTAAGTAATGCCATGAATAAATCGATTAAGAATATAGTAATTACTCCTACTAACTATAATAAAAAAAATGACAATTATTCAGTGCTTTACCTACTACATGGAGCTGATGGAAACTATAAAGATTGGATTTCTAATAATCCAATAATAAAAGAATATTCAGATACTTTTAATATTATAATTGTTTGTCCAGATGGAGGATTTAATAGCTGGTATTTCGATAGCCCTATTGATCAAAAAATGAAATATGAAACATATATTTCTGATGAGTTAATTAATGCGGTAGATAGTAATTACAGGACAATAAAAAATAAAACTAATCGAGTTGTAACAGGTTTAAGCATGGGTGGACACGGAGCTTTGTACTTAGCGTTTAGACATCAAGATATCTGGGGGGCAGCTGGAAGTATGAGTGGAGGTTTAGATATTCGATCATTTAAAAATGATTGGAATATTCCAGATAGATTAGGAGATTATGAGAATTATAAAAATAATTGGGAAAATAATACAATTATTAATATGGTTTCCATGCTAAAAGGAAGTGATTTAAAAATCATATTTGATTGTGGAGTAGATGATTTTTTTTATGATGTAAATAAGAAAGTTCATGATGCATTAGTAGAAATGAATATTCCCCATGATTATACTGAACGTTCCGGAGGACACAGTTGGGAGTATTGGTCTAACTCAATTAAATATCAATTATTATTTTTTAATGAATTTTTCAAATCGAATAATTAATCCTTTAATAAATAGTAAAAATCATTTATTTTTGATTTATAATTAACTAATAATATGTAATTATCAAATATATGTACCGATTACTTCTCACAATTATTTCATTATTATTTTTAATAAGTTGTAAAGAATCAACTACTAGAAATATTGCTTCTTATGAGCATACAAATGATCTAATTAACGAAACTAGCCCATACTTATTGCAGCATGCACATAATCCTGTCGATTGGAAAGCATGGAGTCAAGAATCATTAGATCTTGCCAAAAAAGAAAATAAATTGGTTATCGTTTCTGTAGGATATTCTGCATGTCATTGGTGTCATGTAATGGAGCGTGAAAGTTTTGAAAATGATTCAGTGGCAAGAATGATGAATGATAATTTTATAAACATTAAAGTTGATCGTCAAGAACGCCCAGATATAGACCAGGTATATATGAGTGCTGTAGAGTTAATTACAGGTAAAGCTGGAGGTTGGCCTTTAAATTGTATTATTCTTCCTGATGGACGACCAATTTTTGGCGGAACATATTTTCAGAAAAATGAATGGATTAATATTTTAAATCAACTCTCTAACTTATACAAAAAGAATCCAGAAAAAGTAATTGATTTTGCGGAAAAATTAACCAAAGGAATGTATGAGAACGAGTTAGTTTTATTAAATAAAGAAGAAGTAGCTTTCGATATTAATACAATAAATAAAGCTGTAGAAAATTGGACTGATTTAATGGATATGGAATTTGGCGGTAATAAAGGGAATCAAAAATTTCCTAATCCAAACAATGCACATTTTTTATTGAGACATGGAATTCAAAATCAAAATAAAGAAATTATAGACTATACTTTTACAACACTCAATAAAATGGCTTTTGGAGGTATTTTTGACCATGTTGGCGGAGGTTTTTCACGTTATTCAATTGATAGTAATTGGCATATACCACATTTCGAGAAAATGCTTTATGATAATGGCCAATTAGTAAGCTTATACTCTGATGCTTACTTAATAACTAAGAATAATTTATATAAAGATATTATTGAAGAAACTCTAGATTTTGTAGAACGAGAACTGACAAGCGACGATGGTTCATTCTATTCATCACTAGACGCAGATAGTAAGACAATCGAAGGTCAATTAAAAGAAGGCGAATATTATAAATGGACAAAAGAAGAATTAAAAGAAATAATTAAAACTGATTTTGATATTTTTCAAGATTATTTTAATATAAACTCATACGGTCAATGGGAAAAAGAAAATTATATATTAATTCGTAATAAATCTAACCAAGAGATAGCTAAAATTTATAATCTGACAGTTAGTGAAGTGAAATTTAAAGTTAAAAAGTGGAAAATAATATTATTAGAAGCACGATCGAAAAGAATTCGTCCTAGATTAGATGATATCGCTTTAACATCGTGGAATGCATTAATGTTAAAAGGGTATATTGATGCTTATCGTGTTTTAGATGAGCCACATTATTTAAAAATAGCACTAAAAAATGCAGAGTTTATTATCTCTAATCAACTTCGAGAAGACGGAGGGTTGAATCATAGCTATAAAGACGGGAAGAGCACTACTTCCGGATATTTTGAAGACTATGCTAATACTATAGATGCCTTTATCAATTTATATGAAGTGTCATTGGAAGAAAAATGGTTGATTATTGCAAAACAATTAACGGAATATTCATTTGATCATTTTTATGATAATATATCAGCTATGTTCTTTTTTACATCAAACAAGAATGAAAAACTAATAGTCCGAAAAATAGAAATATATGATAAGGCAATCCCGTCCTCAAATTCTGTAATGGCAAATAATTTATTTAAACTAAGTCATTATTACTCTAACTCAGACTATTTAGCAACAAGTAAAAAAATGCTATATAATGTAATGCATAATTTAGAAAAAAACCCAACTTCATATTCTAACTGGCTTCAGTTAATGATTAATTTTTCAAGTAATTACTATGAAGTTGCAGTTTCTGGAGTAGATGCTTTGGACAAGATAAAAGAGATAAATCAAGTCTATATTCCAAATAAATTAATTGCAGGCTCAATAGGGATAAGTAATCTCCCTTTAATGGAAGGACGTCATAGTAATGATAAAGAAACAGTAATATACGTATGTGTTGATGGATCTTGTAGGCAACCAGAAACTAATGTAGAAAACGCAATAAAAATGATAAAATAGTACCTTAAACTCTTCCTGCTTTGAGATAAGAAAGTGTCATTTATCATTAACTTTATGAAAAGATCTTTCTATTTAATTTTCTCTATAAAATCCTAATACTACAATTAAATATATATCTTAGATTTAATTAAAATCACTTTTATGAAAGCTATTGTTTGTGAAAAATTTGGGATGCCAGATGAGTTATTATATGTTGATGTTTTATCGCCAAAACCAAATAAATATGAGGTTTTAATTTCAGTAAAAGCATGTAGTGTCAATTTCCCTGATACTCTTATAATTCAAGGAAAATACCAATTAAGACCCGAGTTTCCTTTTTCACCGGGGAGTGATGTTGCTGGTATTGTAGAGCAAATAGGTGAAAGTATTTCTCATATTAAAGTTGGTGATCAAGTTGTTGGTTTTTCGCCATTTGGAGGATTTGCCGAAAAAGCAATTATAAAAGCTTCCGATTGTTTCCCAAAACCAAAAGGAATGTCTATGGTTAATGCATCGGCTTTTTTACTAGCGTATGGTACTTCATATCATGCTCTAAAAGATAGAGCAAAATTAAAAAAAGGAGAAACCATTCTGATTTTAGGGGCCTCTGGTGGTGTTGGCCTAACAGCAGTAGAGCTTTCCAAACTAATGGGTGCAAAAGTAATCGCTGCTGCTTCTACAGAAGAAAAGTTAGATTTATGTAAAGAATATGGTGCAGATGAAGTGATAAACTATACTACTGAAAATTTAAAAAATAGAGTAAAAGAATTGACAAATGGAAAAGGAGTTGATGTAATTTACGATCCTGTTGGTGGTCAATTTACAGAACTAGCTTTTAGAGCAATTGCATGGAAAGGAAGACATTTGATTATTGGTTTTGCTAACGGAGAAATCCCTAAAATCCCTGTCAATTTAACTTTATTAAAAGGTGCAAGTATAGTAGGTGTTTTTTGGGGAGCTTTTGCTCAAATGGAGCCAAAAAAGAGTTTAGAGAATATTCATCAACTATTAACTTGGTTTAGTAAAGGGGAATTAAAACCGCATATAGATAGAATATATTCCTTAAAAAACACTTCTAAAGCTTTGGAAGATATGATACAAAGAAAAGTTAAAGGAAAAATAGTAATAGATATGGAGATTTAATGAGTTCTTTTTAAAGGGATAACTTCATAGTCTTGAGTTTTTTCTGCATTTAAAAATAATCCTCCCGCTTCATTTGGTAATGAAGTTAATTTTCTCTTACCTATATCTATCCATGCTCCATAAACCTTTATAATTGCCGAAAGTTTTCCTTCTTCATTAAAAATTTGATGTACAATTTTCCACCGATCATTATTCTTTGATAATCCAGCTATTTTAATATCGACAGTAATATTTTCTCCTAAATGAATCTCTTTTCTAAAAGATGTTTCTTCTGTAAATAATACTGGTCCAATATTATGTTTATTAAATTTTTTAATTGAAAAATTATTTTCAGCAAAATAACGAATTCTGACTTCTGCTGCATAATCATTGTATGCAGTATGGCGCATATGGTTATTTGGATCAAAATCAGACCATTTTGTTGCAAATTTTACGATAAAACTCATATTGTATTTTTTAATTTTTAACATCTAGTGCATCTCGTAACGAATTACCTAATAGCATAAAAGCCATTACTAAACTCATGATTGCGAGACCTGGGATAATCGCCAAAAAAGGCTTTCCTAAAATAATATAGTTATAATGATTTTTTATCATTGCCCCCCATGAAGGAGTAGGAGGCTGTGCGCCAATACCTAAAAAGCTTAATCCACTTTCTATTAAAATTGCCCCTGCAAAATTTGCTGCTGAAATCACAATAATAGGAGCCATGATATTGGGTAGAATATGACGAAAAATAATTCTAAAATCAGAAAAACCTAACGCTTTTGCGGCCTCTACATATTGTTCTTGTTTAGTAGTAATTACTTGTCCCCTCACTACTCTTGCAACTTCGACCCACATAGTTAATCCAACTGCAATAAATACTTGCCAAACACCTTTTCCTAGAGCTAAAGTAATTGCTATCACCAATAGTAATGTAGGTATAGACCAAGTAATATTAATAATCCACATAATAAAGGTATCTATTTTTCCTCCAAAATATCCAGCCAATGCACCTATAAAAACACCTATAAAAAGTGAAATAAAGACGGCAATAAATCCGATAGAAAAAGAAATCCTAGTACCAATTAAAAGCCTACTTAATAAATCTCTTCCATATTTGTCTGTCCCAAGAATAAAGTTTCTTTGTTTAATAAATATTTTGGGTTTATTATTGATTACTGAAAGTGGATATTGTTTTGCTAATCCATCTGCATATTGTATGATTTCTAAATTCTCTCCTTGTATACTATAGGATAGGATTGGAATTTCTGTTCCTGTAATTTTGTTTCCATTAATTATAAAATCAATAAAAGAATTTTCCTTTTTTTCATCTGAAGGAATTGTTAACATATTTACTTTAAAACCAGGTGGTTTTGAATGAATTTCTAAATGCATTTGATTTGCAAAATTACTATTATCAGGAGCTAAATGATAGCAAAAAACAGCTATGAATCCACAGAAAAGAATAAAGAATAAACTTATCAATCCTACTTTATTTTGTTTAAATTTTTTAAACGCTAATTGAGAAAGGGATTTTGGTTGTAAATTCATATTGTTACAAAAATAGAAAACCTAATATCTTTTACAAGCATATTAGGTTTTTATATTTTTAATTAAATAAAATCTTAGTTTTTAATAATTTTATTTTTATCACTCATTTTTAATTCGCTTAAAACATTTAAAGCTTCTGCTACATATAAATCTTTCGATAAATTATTGTGCCAATCATTTCTTTTTTCTCCTAATGTAGAGTCTTTAGTAATTAACGAGATTTCATACTCTGGAGATAAAAAATTTAATTTTGAATCAAATTTAAAGATAGATTTAAAACGTTCTGCTTCTTTTTCTTTTTCATCCCCTTCTTTTATAAAATCTTTATAATTTAAAGAGTAATTAGAATTTTCTTGATTTCCTTTTAACCATTTTGCATATTCATTGATTAATTGAAATCGGTCATTACCTTCAATCCTCACCTTACTATTATAGACGACTTCAGTAAAATTATTATAAGAATCTGTAGTTTTATATTTTGCTTGTGCAACTTTATCCCAAACTAGCGCACCATCCATATCTCTTTCTCCAAATTTCATGTAACTATATCTACTAGGCATAGCAACATCTGAATAAACACCTTCTATTTGAGTAGATCCTCCATTGATTCTATAGAATTTCTGGATTGTCATCTTTATAGCTCCTAAATCTGTTTTATAATTTGGGTAAAATTTATTAATAGGTATTAAGCTCTGAACTGTCCCTTTTCCAAAAGTTTGGTTACCGCCAACAATGACTGCTCTTTTATAGTCTTGCATTGCAGCTGCAAATATTTCTGATGCGGACGCAGAAAGTTCGTTCACTAAAACAACAACAGCCCCATCCCACTGTGTTTCTGAATTCGTATCACTTTTAATCATAGGTTTTTCTCCCCTATATTTAACTTGAACTACCGGTCCTTCATTTATAAATAAACCAGAAATTTCAATTGCAGTTTTTAGAGAACCACCTCCATTATTTCTCAAGTCTATCAACAATCCATCTATATCTTCTTCTTTAAGGCGTTCAATTTCTTGTTCCATATCTTTTGCAGAATCTCTGTAGTTTAGATCATCAAAACTGATATAAAACCTTGGTAGATCAATCAATCCATATTTTCTACCATTTTTCTCTACAATTGTTGACTTTACAAATGTTTCTCCTAATTCAACAACATCTCTAGTGATAGAGATTATCTTAGTTGAGCCATCTAATTTTTTCTTTACGGTCAATCTAACTTCTGTACCTTTTTTTCCTTTAATAAATTTAATGGCATCATCTAATCGCATACCAACTATATCTAAAGGCTCTTCTTCTGCTTGGGCAACTTCTAGAATTATATCACCAGCTTCTAATTCACCTTGTCTCCATGCCGGTCCTCCTGAAACTAATTCAAAAATCTCAGTATAGATACCTTTCTTAACTAAACGTGCACCTATACCCTCTAATTTACCAGACATATCTTGATCAAAACGTTCTTTCATTCTTGGTGCCATATAAGTTGTATGTGGATCAAAAGCACCAACGACACTGTTTAAAAAAGTAGAAAACCAGTCATCGTGTTCTAATTCTTCAATTCTTAAATACAAATCATTCATATTTTTTAAAACTTCTTCGCGAGCATCTTTTTCTAATATCTTAAATTTTTTAATTCTTAAACTAGCGTCCTTTTTTAATTTATTTTTTTGTAGATCTTCCTGATCTTCTATTCTACTTAGGGTATTTAGTTTTAATTGTTTACGCCAATAATCTATTAGTTCAATATTATTCTTCGCAAATGGAACCTTCTCGTAATCAATATTTATTGTCTCTTTTTTAGAATAATTAAAGGACTCTTTTAAAAGTTCTCCGTAATATAATTTCGCATTCTTCATTTTTTCTAAAAAACGCCCATAGACAAGATTATAGAAAGTTAAATCATTGTCTTTTAATTGATTATCAATTTCAAACTTGTATTGAGAAAACTCTTTAAGATCTTCTTGTGTAAAATATCTTTTATTTGGGTCTAATCCCTCAATGAAGCTTTTATATACTAATTCAGAGAAATCATCATTCAAATCTTTTTCTACAAAATGACCCCTTGTCAATATATTTTTTAAAACATAAATTAAAACTTTGTCTTTTTCTGGATCAGTTACTTTTTTAGTTTTTGAAGCAAATATTGAAAAAGTATTTAAAAAAAGTAAAATTACTAAGAGCGAAATATTAATCTTAAACCTTGCTATCATAAATTTTTTGTTTGTATTTTTTTTATTAACATCATTTTTAAACTAAGAGATAGTTTAATGTATTTTTATTTTTATAGTTATATTGATTTTAAAGGCATAAAATTAATTGAAAGCTCTTGACTATTAACTGATTCATAACAAAATTACGTATTAATACGTTGTTATTTTCTTTATAAAATGTTAAATTGATTTTTACTTTTTTTAAATTACATTTGTGCTATTAAATCCCAAGTTATGCAAGAAAAACCTTTAATTTTAATTACAAATGATGATGGTATTACAGCTCCTGGAATAAGAGCTTTGATTAAAATCATGAATAAAATTGGAGACGTTGTTGTTGTTGCACCCGATAGTCCACAAAGTGGAATGGGGCATGCAATTACTATAGATAATGTTTTAAGATGCAATCCTATTACTATTGATGATGGGCCTCAACTTGAATATACTTGTTCCGGCACACCTGCAGATTGTGTTAAGATGGCCGTTAATGAGATTTTAAATAGAAAGCCAGACTTGTGTGTCTCTGGAATCAATCATGGTTCTAATTCATCTATTAACGTCATTTACTCAGGGACCATGAGTGCTGCAGTTGAAGCAGGTATTGAAGGAATACCAGCTATTGGATTTTCTTTACTAGATTTCAAATGGCATGCAGATTTTAAATCTTCTGAAGAATTTGTAAAGAGAATTACATTAAGTGCATTATTAAATGGCATTCCAGAAGGGGTTGTTTTAAATGTTAATATTCCAAATTTAAAAAGTGACGATATTAAAGGAATCAAAATTTGCAGACAAGCTAAAGGGTATTGGAAAGAAGATTTTGATAAACGCAAAAGCCCTTTTGGTAAAGAATATTATTGGCTCTCTGGAGAGTTTGTTAATAAAGATAATGGTCAAGATACTGACATATATGCATTAGAAGAAGGATTTATTTCGGTAGTTCCTGTTCAATTTGATATGACAGCTCATCACATGATTCAAAAATTAAATTCATGGGAGCTTTAAAAAAAGATATTTTAATTGGTTTTTCAACAGCTTTTTTCGCAACCTTTTCAGGTATCTATTTTTATTTAGAATATTTCTCGAGTTTAGAATTTAACGAAACTATACAGATGATTAAACAAGGTCATTTATATGGTAAAGTAATTTCACTAGCGGCAATTTCTAATCTTTTTGTTTTTTTTATTTTTATTAAAAAGAAACAAGACAATAGAGCTAAAGGAGTTTTATTAGCTACTATTTTAATTGCATTAATAACATTAATATTTAAATTCACTTAAATGAAATATTATATTATAGCAGGTGAAGCTTCTGGAGATTTACATGGTTCTAATTTAATGAAGTCAATCCTCAAAGAGGATAATAAGGCTGAAATTCGTTTTTGGGGTGGGGATTTAATGCAAGCTGTCGGAGGTGAACTTGTTATCCATTATAAGGAAAGAGCTTTCATGGGTTTTATTGAGGTTCTTATTAATCTTTCAAAAATATTGGGTTTTATAAAGTCGTGTAAAAAAGATATTTCAAAATTTAATCCTGATGCACTTGTTTTTATTGATAATTCAGGTTTTAATCTTCGAATTGCAAAATGGGCTAGGCAACAAAATTTCAAAACAAATTATTATATTTCTCCTCAAGTCTGGGCAAGTAGGTCTAATCGTATAAAAGATATTAAAAGAGATATAGATAGGTTATTTGTAATACTTCCTTTTGAAAAAGAATTTTATCAAAAATATAATTATGATGTTGATTTTGTTGGACATCCTTTAATTGATGCTATTGCTGATAGAAAACAGATGGATGAAACTACTTTTAGAAATATATACAATTTAAGTGACAAGCCAATAATTGCATTATTGCCTGGTAGTAGAAAACAAGAAATAACAAAAATGCTTTCTATTATGCTTTCTTTGACTGATAATTTCACTGATTTCGAATTTGTAGTTGCAGGTGCACCGAGTCAAGATTTTAGTTATTATGAAAATATTATTGGGAATAAAAAAGTAGGTTTTGTTAATAATAAAACTTATGATTTATTAACTTTTTCCTACGCAGCATTGGTTGCATCTGGAACTGCTACTCTAGAAACAGCTTTATTTAAGGTACCACAAGTAGTCTGTTTTAAAGGTAGTACAATATCTTATCTAATCGCAAAAAGAATTATTACTTTAAAATTTATTTCACTGGTGAATTTAATTATGAATAAAGAAGTTGTAAAAGAATTAATACAGAATGATTTCACAAAAAATAATTTAAAAAAAGAACTAATAAAAATTCTTGATCCAATTTATAGAGAAAAATTATTCTCTTCGTATTTCGAATTAGAAAATATTTTGGGAGGAAAAGGTGCTTCTTCAAAGGTCGCTAAACAAATTGTTTCGGATTTAAAATCTACTTAAGTTTTATAGTCAACAGATTTAAATTGTAGATATTCTATTTACTTTTCAAATTCTAATTCAATTGAATTAGCATATTTTGTAAAATCTTCTTTACTTCTTATTTTTTTGTAATCCTCACCTTTAAAAACTTTTAAATATATTTCTAACTGCTTTGGCGTTTTGTAGCCTGGAATAGGAGCAATTAGATTTGCTTTTTCATCTAAAAACACAAAAGTAGGGTAAGCTCTTACTCCAAAAGATCTAGATAGTTGGTGTCCAGAATTCCTTAACTTCCTTTTTGCTTTTTTTGAGTTATAACTTGGATTTTGGTAAGTTTTTCCTTTAAAGGTTAATACATCATTTCCTTCTGCATTAAACTTTACAGCATAATAATTTTCATTTATGTAATTTATAACACCTTTATTCTTAAATGTATTTTTATCCAATAATTTACACGGACCACACCAAACGGTATACATATCCATTATAATTTTTTTAGGATTCTTTTTTTGGAGTAATATCGCTTCTTCCAATGTAATCCAATTAATACTCTTTTGAGCCCTTAGCGAAAGACTCGTTAAAGTAAGAAAAACAATAAATAATGTTATTTTTTTCATTAATTTTTACAAATTATTTAACACCGTGCATTAATTTTTTCATAATTGGAGATATTGCCATAAGAATTAAACCAGCTATGATTGGAACTATCGTAAAAATTAAAAAGAAAGTACTCATGTTGTATTCAGTTGTAATTTGATCAATCATTCCACCCATAGAACCTGCTACCTTGTTACCCATACCAATGGCTATATACCATAACCCATACATTAATCCAATTTTTGCAGCTGGTACTAATTTACTTACATAAGATAATCCTACTGGAGATAATGTAAGTTCTCCTAATGTATGTAATAAGTATGCTAAAATTAAAAAGATCATACTAACAGATGCTGTTTGAGCTCCTTGAGGAATACTTGCAGAACCATAAGCTAAAACTCCAAAACCTAATCCTAAAAGAATAAGGCCAAGACCAAATTTTACAGGTGCTGAGGGATTGTATTTGCTTTCCCATAATTTAGAAAATAAGGGCGCAAAAGTGATTATATAAAAAGAATTTAGAATAGAAAACCATGATGCAGGTACTTCAGTTTTTACTTCAGAGAATTGATTTTTTAACATCCAAATAACGATAGCCCATATGATAACAAAACTAGTCCCTAAAAAAATATTAGATAAAGCATATTTTTTAAATGTTATTTGAAATAACTTAAATAAAACGTAAGTAATAATTATTAGTGGAACAATGGTAAGTAGTGTATTTGCTATCCTGAAAATATCCGCAGAAGTACCTTCCAACAGTCTATTTGTATAGTCTTTTGCAAAAATAGTCATAGATCCACCCGCTTGCTCAAACGCAGCCCAAAAGAATATTGTAAAAAAGGCTAAAACTCCAACAACTATATAGCGATCTCGTTGAACCTTTGGACTTACTTTTTCTTCTTCATTGTTTGCAGGTGTGTCAAAAGTGTCTTCATACTCAACAGTTTTAGCAGCTGACAAACCAACTTTTCCAAATATTCCTTGCGCTAACCAAAATTGGATAGTTCCAAAAAACATAAAAATTCCGGCAAGACCAAATCCATAATGCCAACCTTGAGTTTCACCAATGTATCCACAAAGTAAGATCCCTAAAAAAGCACCAGCATTAACCCCCATATAATATATTGTAAAAGCTCCATCTTTTTTGTCTTGTGCATTTACATACATCCCATTAATAATAGAGGTCATATTTGGCTTAAATAAACCGTTACCTGCTACTAATAGCGCAATACCCGTATATAAACTCCAAGGTGTATCAAAAGCCATAGCTGCATGTCCAAGCGCCATTATTAATGCACCCCAAACTACAGAGTTTCTGTAGCCAAAATATTTATCTGCTAACCAACCACCTAAAATAGGAGAAAAATAGACTAACATTGTGTAAGTTCCATAAAGTCCTAGAGCATCTTCTCTAGACCAAGCCCATCCACCATCTAGTAATGCAGATGTAAGGAAAAGGACTAAAATTGCACGCATTCCATAATACGAAAAACGTTCCCACATTTCTGTAAAAAATAAAACGAATAATCCAGATGGATGACCCATCAATAATTTACTATTCATTTCTGAACCTTCAAACCTGTATTTAGTAGTATTCATAATATAATTTTAATTCGAAAATAAAAGACCTCAATAAATTATCTAGTAGGTTCCTTCAGTTTATTAATTTATAATTTTCTATTAGTTATTAATCTTCGGCTCCATGCGTTAACCTTTTCAAAGGTTTTAAAATAGCTATTATTAAAATTCCAAAAATAGTACATGTAACAGCAATTCCTGTAAATACCTCAAAATCTCCAGCATTTTCCGACAATCCACCAACAAATCCAGCGACTTTGTTACCCAAACCTGTAGCGGCAAAATAAGAACCCATCATAAATGAAGCATATTTAATTGGAGCTAACTTTGTTATGAAAGATAATGCAACTGGTGAGGCACACAACTCTCCAATTGTATGGAAAAGATATGCTAAGATTAACCAAATCATTGCAGATTTTTCAGCAACTTCGGTTCCGCTCATAATTACTTCAGAGGCAGCTTTACTCATAAAGAAAAATCCAAATGCCATAATTATTACACCAATTGCCATTTTAAATAACGAAGAAGATTCTTTTCCTTTATTTTTCCATTTATGCCAAAAACCACCAACACTAGTTCCTAAAACTATAATAAAAAACGCATTTACTGATTGGAATACTGCAGCTGGGATTTCATTACCAATAAACGGTAAAGAAAATGATAATATTCTATTTGTTTTCTGTTCTGTATATAAACTCATCAATCCACCAGCTTGTTCAAAAGCTCCCCAAAAAACAATAATAATTAAAAAAGATAAAAACATTACTAACATTCTATCTTTCTCAATTTTATTTAAAGGTTTTTTTAATAAATCTTTATTTGGTGAATCTGATTTTCCAATAAAATCCCCAACAGAACCTAAAAACTTCAAACCATAAATATAAACTATTTGCCCTAAAGCCATCCCTATTCCCGCTAGACCAAAACCATAATGCCACCCATACTCAGCAGCAGTAGCACCTACAATTAAAGCACCTAAGAAAGCACCTAAGTTAATTCCTATATAAAATACATAAAAACCTTTATCCCTTCGATCATCTCCTTTTTTGTATAATCCTCCAACCATTGTCGATATATTTGGTTTTAAAAAACCAACACCTATTACGATAAATATAAGTCCAGTAAAAAAGGCCCATTGAGTGTTAACTGCCAATATACTATGACCAATACAAAGTAGAACTCCACCTAACATGACGGCTTTTTTTTGGCCAATAAATTTATCAGCAATCCAGCCACCAGGTATTGAAGTTAAATAAACAAACATGGTATAGGTTCCATAAAAAGAGAGTGTTTCTCCATTTGACCAACCAAATCCAGATTGAGGATCTCCTAAAATAATTGGAGCAGCTAGGTATAATGTTAATATGGCACGCATTCCATAATAAGAAAAACGTTCCCACATTTCAACAAAAAATAAAACATATAATCCTATAGGATGTCCAAATAACTCTTTTTCGTGTGGTTGTTTTGCTAGGTCGCTCATATTTTATTTTTTTATTGAATTATTAGATTTATTAATTAAATGCTCTTCTACAAAATTCGTCATTTTTGTATACAAATTTAGTCGAGTATTTTTTCCTTTATAAATTCCGTGTGTTCTATCTGGAACGATAAACATATCAAATTGCTTATTAGCCTCAATTAATGAATTTATCATCCTGTAGCTATTTTGAACATGAACGTTGTCATCACCTGTACCATGAACCAATAAATAATTACCCTTTAATTTTTCTGCATAATTTACAGGAGAATTTTCATCATATCCACCAGGGTTTTCTTGTGGTGTTCTTAAGAATCTTTCAGTATAAACGGTATCATAAAATCGCCAAGAGGTTACAGGTGCAACAGCTATTGCAGTTGTAAAAATATCACTACCTTTTAATAAAGAATTTGTACTCATATGCCCTCCAAAAGACCATCCCCAAATTCCAATATTAGCCTCATCTATGTAAGACCTATCAGCTAATTTTTTTGCAGCTGCTATTTGATCTTCTGTTTCGTATTTTACTAAATTTAAATAAGTGGATTTTTTAAAATCACTTCCTTTGAATCCAGTTCCACGACCATCTACACAAATAATAATCATTCCTTTCTGAGCCAACATATTGTGCCAGTAGTCATTACTTCCATTCCAGCGATTTGCTACTTGTTGAGAGCCTGGACCAGAATATTGAAACATTAGTAATGGGTATTTCTTATCTTTATCAAAATCTATTGGTTTTATCATCCACATATTCAAGTCATTTCCATTAATTTTAATTGTAGAAAACTCTTTTTGACTCATTTTATATTTAGATAAATCTTCTTTTAATTCGGTGTTATCTTTAATAACCTTAGACATTTTTCCCTCTGCGGTGTACAATGAATAAATTGGTGGAATCTCTGTAGATGAATATGTATTTATAAAGTAGTTTAAGTTAGTGCTAAATGAAGCTGTGTTTGTTCCTTCCTTTTTACTTAATATTTTTTTATTATTACCATCTAATTCAATTGAATAGACACCTCTGTTAGTAGAACCATTCTCTACAGATTGATAATAAATTCTTTTCTTTTCTTTATTGAAACCATAGTAATTCGTTACTTCCCAATTACCATTCGTAATCTGATTTATTAATTCTCCTGAAAAATTATAATGATAAATATGGTTAAATCCATCTTTTTCACTCGTCCAAATAAAGCTATTATCATTTAGGAAAGTCAGATTATCTGTAATATCTATATATGCATTATCATTCTCATTAAGTAACAAGTTAGCAACTGATTTTAATGCATTTACTTTATATAGTTTTAAATTATTTTGATGGCGATTTAGGGTAGTAGCAACTAAAAAATTCCCATCATTTGACCATTTAATTCTTGGTATATATTCATAATTTCCTAAGCTAATTTTCTTTATTCGCTTTGATAAAATATTATACAAGTGAAGAGACACCTTTGCATTATTCTCTCCTGCTTTTGGATATTTGAATACTTGTTGATTTGGGTAGTTTTTTTCTCCAACGATATCCATAGAAAAAGTAGGGACTTTACTTTCATTAAATCGTAAAAAAGCTAAATTTTTACTATCAGCACTCCATTCAAATGCTCTTACAAAACCAAATTCTTCTTCATACACCCAATCGGTTATTCCATTAATTATACTATTTTCCTTTCCATCTTTTGTAATTTGTAAAACGCTCTTTTTGTTTAAGTTTTTAATAAATAAGTTATTATTTTTTGCAAAGGCTACTTTTTTGTTATCTGGAGAAAATACAGGTTCTTGGATATTTTCGCCAATTAGAGTTAGTTCTCTAGAGGCTATGTCAAATACATAAAAAGTACCTTTAAAAGAGCGTCTATAAATTTTATTAAATTTTGTTCCTAAGATTAATTTTGTCTCATCATTATTAAAACTGTAGGAAGAAAAACTCTTTAATCCATTTAAATCCTTACTATTTATTATCGTTTCTACTTTTTCTAAGGTTTTATAACTATATCTATCTATAGTAGTTGCGTCTGATTTTTTATCATAATTTAATAAAGAATAAAAATCACCATTCATAGAGTTCAAAGCATTCATCCTTTTAGCAGAAAATGTACCATCCCAAATTTCTTCTAGAGAGATCTCTTTAGAGCCTGATATATGAGTAGCTGTTATAGAATTGTTATTATCGCATCCAATAGAAATAAGGATTACTACAAGCAAGAGTATTTTTTGCATAACTACTATAGTTTTTAATAAATGTTTGCCAAGTTTACGGAAAAATCACCAAAAATCAGGCTAAAAAATTATAAATATTGAATTAAATACAATCTTTTATACGATTCAATTATCTTTGTAAGAAGAACAAAATAAGAACCTAGATGTCTAAAGTTATTTCAGGATTTTCAAAACTAACTAAGCAAGAAAAAATTAATTGGTTAGCAAAAAATTATTTTAAAAAAGAATCAGAAGTTGAAAAGATTATTCAACAATATTGGAATTCAGATAAAAAGTTACAACAACTTCACGATGACTTTATAGAAAACACCATTACGAACTTTTATATGCCCTTCGGTGTTGCTCCAAATTTTTTAATTAATAATGAAACATACTTGGTTCCTATGGTAATTGAAGAAAGTTCTGTTGTAGCTGCAGCTTCTTTAGTTGCTAAATTCTGGAGTACAAGAGGAGGCTTTAAAACAACTGTTTTAGGAACAACAAAAATTGGACAAGTTCACTTTATGTTTCAAGGTGAAAAAGAAGATTTAACGACTTACTTCAATAAAAACAAAAAAGCACTATTTGCAGCCACAGCCACTATTACCAGAAATATGGAAAAACGTGGAGGCGGAATTTTAGATATAAGTTTAATTGATAAAACAGATAAACTAGCTAATTATTACCAACTACACGTTACTTTTGAGACGAAAGATTCTATGGGTGCTAATTTTATTAACTCTTGTTTAGAGGCTATTGCAATAGTTTTTAGAAACGAGAAAATAGAAATTGTAATGAGCATACTCTCTAACTTTTTACCTGAGTGTATAGTCAGAGCTGAAGTTAGTTGTACTATAGATGAGTTAGGTGGAGATAATCCGCAAAAATTTGCAGAAAAATTTCATCAAGCTGTAAAAATTGCTCAGATAGAACCTTACAGAGCGGTTACCCATAACAAAGGAATAATGAATGGAATTGATGCTGTTGTTTTGGCAACTGGCAATGATTTTAGAGCTATCGAAGCTGGCGCTCATGCATATGCTTCAAAAGACGGAAGCTATAAAAGTTTATCTTATTGTGAAATTGAGAATGGAATTTTTAAATTTTGGCTTGATATCCCATTAGCTCTTGGAACTGTTGGAGGGTTAACTGGATTACATCCGATAGCAAAACTATCTCTAGAGATGCTCCAAAATCCATCAGCAAAAAGATTGATGGAGATTACAGCTGCTGCTGGGTTAGCCCAGAATTTTGCTGCCTTACGCGCTTTAACAACCAAAGGAATTCAACACGGTCATATGAAAATGCATTTGCATAATATCTTAAATCAATTGGGTGCAAATGAGGAAGAGAAAGTTGAAATTACAGTTTTTTTTGAAGGCAAAACAGTTTCTCATTCAGCAGTGGTTTCTAAATTTGAAGAATTAAGAATTCTAAAAGGCTAGAATGTTTTATTAGAGGAAGGATTCATTTTTTACATACATTGGTTAAAAAAAATAATTATTTTGAAAAACTATTATTCAAACGGAAAGTTATTATTGACAGGAGAATATCTTGTACTAGATGGTGCGAAATCTCTTGCATTACCCACTAAAATGGGCCAAAACCTAACTGTCGAGAGAATACAGGACTCACAGCTAATTTGGGCTAGTTATACTCATACAGGTGATTGTTGGTTTGAAGCAATTTTTGATTTACCAAAACTACGGTTGGTTAACTGTACATTCAATTCTAATAAAGATGGTAATGGCGATTTAATTGCTGAAAAATTATTAGAAATACTAGAAGAAGCAATAAAATTGAATCCTACGTTTTTAGATACTAAAAACGGATTTATTGTAAAAACAGCCCTTTCTTTTCCGCGAAATTGGGGATTAGGAAGTTCATCTACATTGATAAATTCTATAGCAACTTGGGCAAAAGTAGATGCATTTCAATTATTATGGAATTCTTTTAAAGGAAGTGGATACGATGTTGCCTGTGCTCAAAATAATTCACCAATATTTTATCAAATTATAGATAATAAGCCAATTGTGAAAAAAGTTGAATTTAATCCTAGTTTTAAAGATAAACTCTTTTTTGTCCATTTAAATCATAAGCAAGACTCTAAAAAAGGAATTTCGAAATTTAGAAAAAGGGAGAAATATTTTAAATTAGAGATTAACGAATTGTCTAATATTTCAGAAGCTTTTTTAGAAGCAACATCTATTGAAGATTTTAATCAATTAATTATTTCGCATGAAAATATTGTGAGTGCTGTTGTAAAATTAAAAAAGGTAAAAGAAAAACTATTTTCAGATTATTTTGGTGAGATTAAAAGTTTAGGTGCTTGGGGAGGAGATTTTATTATGGTAACAGGAAATGAAAAAACACCAAAGTATTTTAATGATAAAGGTTATAATACAGTCTTAAATTACAGTCAAATAATTTTATAAAAACAATCGAAAGGTTAATGTCAAAAAAAGAGAAAGTAATAATAATTGGAGCTGGGGCAGCAGGCTATTTTACAGCTATAAACGCCAAAGAAAAAAATCCAGATTTAGATATTACTATTCTAGAAAAGGGGAAAGATGTTTTGCAAAAAGTTAAGATATCTGGTGGCGGTAGGTGTAATGTGACTAACGCCTGCTTTGATCCAAAAGAATTAGTAAAATTTTACCCTAGAGGAGAGAAAGAGCTTTTAGGGCCTTTCCATCAATTTATGACCGGAGATACTTTTCAATGGTTTGATGACCGAGGTGTGCCATTAAAAATTGAAGATGATGATCGTGTTTTTCCAGAGGCGAATACAAGTCAAGCAATAATAGATTGTTTTCAAAATGCAGTTGATAACTTGGGTATTAAAGTGCTTACAAATCACGGGGTGAATTCTGTTTGTAAAAACAATAATAAATGGTTAGTCAAGACAAAAGAGAAAGCTTTTGAAGTAGATAAAGTAGTTATTGCAGCTGGTAGCTCCAAAAAAGTATGGGAACTTTGTGAGACATTAAACCATACGGTAATAAATCCAGTACCATCTTTATTTACCTTTAATATAAAGGATAAAAGGTTAACTGACTTATTAGGTGTTTCAGTACCAAATGCAACGGTTAATATCATAGGGACAAAGTTAGAGGCTTCGGGTCCATTATTAATTACACACTGGGGGATTAGTGGTCCAGCAGTTTTAAAGTTATCTGCTTTTGGTGCAAGAATTTTAGCGGATAAAAACTATCAATACAATGTTGAGGTGAATTGGTTATCTAGACCAACAGATAAAATATTAAATGTTTTACTCAATTTAAAAAAGAAAGAACCAAGGAAGACAGTAGCTTTAAGATCTCCATTTACAGAAATATCAAAAAGACTTTGGGAACGTTTTGTTCTGTTTTCAGGGATTCAATCTACTCAGAATTGGGCTGATTTAAATAATAGGCAATTAGAAGAATTATCAAATCAGCTTACTAAAGGGAACTATAATGCAAACGGTAGAACTACATTTAAAGAAGAATTTGTTACAGCTGGAGGCGTAGATCTAAAAGAAATTAATTTTAAGCGATTTGAAAGTAAACATCATAAAAATCTTTTCCTAGTTGGAGAAGTGATAAATATTGATGCAGTAACCGGAGGGTTTAATTTCCAAAATGCCTGGACTGGTGGATATATATGTGCAAAAGCTTTATCGGAAATAAATTAAAATTATGGCATTAACAATTTCAAATGAATTTCCTGTTGGAACAATTGCTCCTGAATTTAATTTATTAAACACAATTGACGATAAATTTTATTCTTTAAAAGAATTACAAGGATTTACTGGAACTGTGATTTTATTCATTTGCAATCATTGTCCGTTTGTAATTCATATAAATGATGAGCTTGTAAATATTGCAAATGAATATAAATCAAAGGGTATCAATTTTATTGCTATTAGTTCTAATGAAATTGATAATTATCCTCAAGATGGACCAAAATTCATGAAAAAAGTTGCCTTAAAATTAGATTATTCTTTTCCATATTTATTTGACGAAACACAACAGGTGGCAAAATCTTACTCAGCTGCATGTACACCTGATTTCTATGTTTTTGATGCTAATTTAATATCCGTTTATCACGGTCAATTGGATGATTCTAGACCCTCCAACGGGTTATTAGTTTCTGGAAAAGATATAAGGACCTCTTTAGATAATATTATATTAAAAAAACCGGCAATTATAGACCAAAAACCTAGTATGGGTTGTGGGATTAAGTGGAGGTAAATTAGCGTAGACCATTAATATCGTATTTGTTAAAAAAATCCCATATTAATTCAGCTGTATTTTTATTTTGATAGTTTATATCAAACCAATAGTGATCTCCTCCAACTATTTTATAATGTTCAACAGAAGCACCGTTAGTTCCATCAAAGTATCCTAAGTAGTCAATTCTGGTACCATTAGAATTAATGCTATTTGTTATAGGAGAGTCATTAGTATTATTGAAGTTATTCCAATAATTAAGAACAAATTCTACCGAATTATAGTCACTACTTCCAGTGTAGGGAACTACACTATCTGATGAACCATTGATGGTAATTACAGGTATTTGGTGAGAAGATGAATGATCGCAGTTTAACATTGTACCAGAGACACTTCCTACGGCAGCGAAAAGTTCACTTTTATGAAGTGCTAACCCAAATGAAAACATACCTCCGTTTGAATAACCAACCGCATATATTCTTTCAGAATCCACATTATATTCACCCGAAATTTTTCCTATCAATGACTCAATAAAGCCAAAATCATCTGCATTACTTTTATTATCTGTACCCGGTAAATTAGGATTCCAATGACTTTGGCCGTCCAAACAACTACCTTGAGGATATACCAAGATATATCCATTTTGATCCGACGAGCTTCTCATATCTGCATCATTTATATAATCATCGGCATTACTTCCAAAGCCATGAAAGTTGAAAACTATTGCAGCTGGATTTAATGCGTCATAAGTACTTGGAACATATAAAATATACTCTCTTAATTCATTATCATGAACTATAGTCAAGGCATCGCTGTTCGATTCACATGACAAAGGGAATTCGTCTCCAATTATACAACTAGTAAATAATAAAATGATTAATGATAGAATAATAACAGAACGACTTTTCATAAAATTTTTTTTAAAAAATAAAAATACAAAATTAATATTAAATTTATTTACACTAATTCACCTCGATGAGGTTTTAGTTTGTCTTTGTAGATTTTGAGATCAATTTCATCAATCGTAATAACTGCAGAAGAAAACATGGCGTTTTTATTTTCTACATCTATTTTATAAAAATTTAGCACTTCTACTTGAGCAAACTCTCTTAAATGTTGTGTGTGATGTTTAGCAGTTTTTGAAGCGTCTTCTCCTCTAAAGTCCCATAATAATTTTATTTTTCTATTCAAAATATATTAAATTTAATGGTTAATAAAAACAAGTAATTCTCCAGATTTAAATGAAATATTTACTGTTTTTTCTAATGCTTTATTTCGTGTTCCTATCTTTGTTCCAAAATTTAAATCTTCATTGTATAGATTGTATTTTAAGCCTTTTGTAAATATTTTTGTTGCAGTTGGAAAGGGAATTAAAGAAATTGTTTTTTTGAGACATTCTGTGAAAACACACTCTTTTTCTCCAAAGAAATAAATACCAAAGTCGTCAAAAAGAGTAATTTTCAATTTATCCTTCCACTTAATTACTGTGTGTAAATTTCCTAAAAAATGATCTTGCTCTTTTCCACTTGCTCCAAAAACATCAATTAGGAAAAAACCCTTATCAAATAAAATCTGAAGGATTTTATCAAAATCAGTGAAATTTTGATTTGGTGTATGTATGGTTTTTATATTTATTGGCATACTTTCTAAAGAATCAAAATCACCACTGATAAAGTCAGGTTTTACTTTATTCTTTTTTAAGTATTGGTATGCGCCATCTGTAGCACAAATGAGATCATAGTCATGAAAATCAGGAAGTTTTTTAGGTTTTTCACCGTTCAATAATAAAAAAACTTTTTTCATTTTCATATTTACAAAAATACCTAAAATGTAGATAAAATATTTAATAGAAATAGTTTTATATTTGAAACAAATATTACACGATTGAATACTTCAGAATTTATAACTAAATCTTCTTCTAAAAAGATAGAAAAAGCGACATTTACATGGCAAACTCCGAGCAACATTGCACTTATAAAATATTGGGGAAAAAGTAATCCTCAAATACCTAAAAATGCTTCTATTAGTTTTACCCTAAATAATTGTCATACGACTACTACTATAGATTTTTTAAAGAAAGAGAAGTCATCTGAAGTTGTTTTTAATTTATTTTTTGAAGGCAAAAAAAAAGAAGATTTTAAGCCCAAAATCCAAGAATTTTTTAACAGAATCCAAGAATATTGCCCTTATATTTTTGAATATGAAATGACCATAAATTCAGAAAATTCTTTTCCTCATAGTAGTGGAATAGCATCCTCAGCTAGTGGACTAAGCGCCATTTCAATGTGTTTAATGAGTTTAGAAAAGGAAATAAATCCAAGTTTATCAAAAGAATTCATTAATAGAAAAGCTTCTTTTATCTCTAGATTAGGTTCTGGTAGTGCAAGTAGAAGTATAGAAGGACCGTTGGTCGTTTGGGGTGAGCACTCAGACATAGAAGGGAGTTCAAATTTATTTGGCATCAAATATCCGTATAAAGTACATTCTAATTTTGATAATTACAAAGATTCAATATTACTTGTCGATAAGGGTGAAAAACAAGTCTCTAGCACGATTGGACACAATTTAATGATTGATCATGCTTATGCAGAAAATCGTTTTAAACAAGCAAATAATAACTTATCAAAAATGTCTAAAATTCTTCAAAATGGAGACCTAAAAGCATTTGTAAGTTTAGTAGAAAGTGAAGCTTTAGCTTTACATGCAATGATGCTAACAAGTATTCCATATTTTATTTTAATGAAACCAAATACATTGGAGATTATTAATGCTATTTCTCAATATAGGGAAGAAACTAATAGTAATTTGTGTTTTACTTTAGATGCTGGTGCGAATGTTCATTTATTGTATCCCGCTAATGAAGAAAAAAGTATAAACTCTTTTATAAAAATCAAATTATCTCCTTTTTGTCAAAAAAACGAATATATTTATGATTGTGTTGGTCTAGGAGCAAAACAAATTTAACTATAATGAAATTTACTTTACAATTATTAACATATTTATACGTATTTTTGATAAGTAATCTCAGTCTATGAAAGGTCCATTGTTTTATGCTAAAATTCTTCTTTTTGGGGAGTACGGTATTATCAAAGATTCTAAAGGTTTAGCCATTCCATTTAATGCATATAAAGGTGCTTTAAAAAAGAAAAATATCCTAACTAAAGAAGCGAAAAAATCTAATCAAAATCTAAATAAGTTTTATTTGTATTTAGCTTCTTTGAATACAGATATAGTAGTTTTTAATCTATCAGCTTTAAAAACTGATATAGCTGAAGGAATGTATTTTGACTCTTCCATTCCTCAAGGTTATGGAGTAGGTAGTTCCGGAGCTTTAGTAGCTTCCATATATGATAAATATGTTTCAGATAAAATCACTGTTTTAGAAAATTTAACAAGAGATAAGCTACTAAGTCTTAAAGAAATTTTCTCATTAATGGAATCTTTTTTTCATGGTAAAAGCTCAGGTTTAGACCCTTTAAATTCTTATTTAAGTTTGCCTCTTTTAATCAATTCAAAAACTAATATTGAGCCTGCAGGCATCCCATCACAAAAGCAAGGTAAAGGAGCTGTTTTTTTATTAGATTCTGAGCAGATTGGAGAAACAGAGCCAATGGTAACCATCTTTATGGATAAGATGAAAAATGAAGGTTTTAGGAAAATGATTAGTGAAGATTTTGCAATAACAACAGATGCCTGTATAGAAGATTTCTTGCAAGGTAACATTAACTCTCTTTTTAGCAACGTAAAATCTCTTTCCAAGCTAGTTTTGAAGAATTTTAAACCAATGATACCGGACCCGTTTCATAAGGTTTGGGAAAAAGGTATTGTCACTAATGAATACTATTTAAAGCTTTGTGGTTCAGGTGGTGGAGGTTATATCTTAGGTTTTACAGAAGATTATGAAAAAGCTCAAATAAGTTTAGAGAAATTCAAATTAGAATTAGTTTACAGATTTTAAATACTACTTTTATGATCTCTTATAAATGCAGAAAAATAATCTACAATTTTTTAAGTTTATTATCTGTAGTAAGAGGATACAATATATTAATTCTGATTGCTGCTCAATATTTAGCAGCAATTTTTATTTTCTCCCCACAGAAATCATTGTATGGTGTTATTTTTGATTTGCATTTAGGATATCTAATTTTTGCCACAGTTTGCATCGTTGCAGCTGGCTATATTATTAATAATTTTTATGATTCAAAATTAGATATCATAAATAGGCCTTTCAAATCTAAACTAGATAATTATATAAAACAAGAGACTAAATTAAAACTTTATTTCTTTTTAAATTTTCTTGGTTTTTTGTTTGGAATTCTGATTTCTATAAAAGCAGCTTTATTTTTTTCAATTTATATTTTTGCTATTTGGCTTTATTCACATAAGCTTAAAAAATATCCTTTTATAGGTTTGATTTCAGTAACTATATTAACCATTTCACCTTTCCTTACTGTTTTTATATACTTCAAAAACTTTTCTACAATAATATTTATTTACGCAATTTTTCTATTTTTAGTTATTATGGTTAGGGAGCTGGTAAAAGATTTAGAAAATATGAAAGGTGCAATTGCTAATGATTTTATCACTTTTCCTGTTTTTTATGGAGAACGAAAAACAAAATATTTATCAATAACCTTATTATTTATAACTTTTTTACCAATAATAATTTTATTTAGCTATCCAGCTTTAGGATACATGCGATATTACTTTTACTTAGCAATGATTACAATTTTGTTTATTGTGTTTTATTTTTGGAAAGCGTCTCAACTCAATCATTACAGAGTGCTTCACAATATTTTAAAGGTACTTTTGTTGGTTGGTGTTCTTTGGTTAGTTTTTGTTGATACTTCTTTAATTGTAGAAAAAGTAATTGAGAGATTGAATTAAGCTATTCAATTTAAGTACCTTCGCAAAAAATTAATAAATGAATTCAAATAGAAACTCGTCGCGAGGACGACAGGAAGGTAAAAAAAATGCTCCTTTAAGTAGAAAAAGCCCAAAAAAAGAGTACAAAAAAATTACAGCAGTTCAAAAAACAGATGAGTCAGCAGGAATCCGTTTAAATAAATACATTTCAAATTCTGGCGTTTGTTCTCGAAGAGAGGCAGACACATACATAGAGCATGGAAGTGTAGAGGTAAATGGTAAGTTAGTTACAGAAATGGGCTATAAAGTTCAAACAGACGATATTGTACGTTTTGATGGTACATCGATTACACCAGAACAGAAAAAATATGTTTTATTAAATAAGCCAAAAAACTATATTACTACTATGGATGACGAACGTGGTAGAAAAACAGTAATGGAATTAGTAGCAAATGCAACAAAAGAAAGAATATATCCGGTAGGTCGTTTGGATAGAAATACAACTGGTTTATTGTTATTTACAAATGACGGAGAGATGGCTAAAAAGTTAACACACCCTAAACACAACGTTCGTAAGTTATACCATGCAACTTTAGATAATAAATTAGCTTTAAAGGATTTAGAAAAATTAAGAGGTGAAGTAATTATTGAAGGTAAAAAGGTATTTATCGACGCTGTATCTTACGTCGATGGTGAGCCTAAAACTGAAATTGGAATTGAAATTCATTCGGGAAGAAATAGAATTGTTCGTAAAATATTTGAGCACGTTGGTTACAAAGTAACAAAACTAGACAGAGTGATTTTTGCAGAACTTACTAAGAAAAATTTACCAAGAGGAAGATGGAGGGAGCTAACAAACCTAGAAGTTAGTAAGCTTCAGATGCTAAAGTAATAAGAAATTATATGTAAAATAAAAAAGCCAAACAAACGTGTTTGGCTTTTTTCTTATTACCACTTAATATACCGAATTTAATTCTTCCAAAATGATTTTATAAATAAGCTTTTTACACTAAACCAAAAAGCTAAAATACCAGAAAGGTCCTTTTTAGGTAATTTCCCTTTCCCTAAACGATGAATTTGAAGCTCATACCACGGTAACTCTACACCTCCAAGTTTATCTAATAAGTGAATTCCAATTTTAGGGATGGGTGCTTCAAACCGTTTAACAGAGCCATTAAAAATTTGATTAGCTAGTTCTGGATATAAACAAAAAGGTCTTGCCAAGCCAACTATATCTAATTTACTGCTGGCTAATGCATTTTCCATTACTGTTACAGACCGAAACCCACCTGTAAGCATTAAAGGAGTATTTGTAATCTTTCTAGCTTTCTCAATGTAATCTAGGAAGTAAACTTCACGCTCTATTGTGCTTTTCTTGCGATTGCCTTTAATCATTGCTGGTTTTTCATAGGTTCCTCCAGAAATTTCAATTAGATCGATTCCTTCATTTCCAAGTAATTGTATTACATCGATAGATTCTTCTTCTGTAAAACCACCTCGTTGAAAATCAGCAGAATTAATTTTAATACCAATAGGGTAATTTGGTCCTACTTGACTACGGATTTCACGATAAATCTCTAGTACAAAGCGAGTACGGTTTTCTAATGTACCTCCCCACTTATCTGTCCGAATATTACTATTTGGTGATAAAAACTGACTCACCAAATAACCATGAGCTCCGTGAATTTGACAACCCGTAAACCCAGCTTCTTTCATTATTCTTGCTGTATTTCCAAAACGTTTGATAATATTCCAAATGTCATTCTCACTCAAAGCTTTGGGTGTCTTAAACATTTTAGAGGCTCCTCCCATTTTAAGAGGTACCGCAGAAGGGGCAAATACTTCTCTATTAATTGCAGCAAAAGCCTGTCTACCAGGGTGATTAATTTGAGGCCAAAGATGAACACCAGTTCCTTCGACAGCTTTTGCCCATTCTTTTAGTTCCTTAAAATGTTTATAGTCTTCAACAACAACATTACGTGCTTCACCAAGCGCTTTGGAATCTACCATTATGTTTCCCGTAATAAGTAACCCTGGATTTCCTTTCGTCCAAACACGATAGGCGTGAATTAAACCAGAGCTAGGAGCATGATAGCGAGTACCAAAATTCTCACTCATTGCAGATTTTGCAATTCTATTTTTTAAAATTGAGCCATTTGGTAATTTAAATGAAGACGAAATATTTTGCATACTTGTTATTACTTTTAAAAATTAGATTTATAGTCTTACAAAAATAAGTTTTTTAAAACAGAAAATCTTAAAAACATTGATAGCTAAGACAATATTTAGCTTGACATTCAGAACATTACTTTGACATTCAGAACATTTTCCAATTTAGCCTTGAAAAGGCTAGTATATTTGATTTAAAAAATAACTACCGAATTGGATTGACGGCAACTATTGATTAAAATGGAATGATGCAAATTTTATTACCAATACATATCCTAGGGGGAACTATTGCTCTGCTTTCTGCTATTATGGCAATTTTATCTGAAAAAGGTAAAAAAATCCATGTGCTTTCAGGTAGAACATTTTTCTGGTCTATGCTTACTATCTTCTTAACAGCTATTCCAATGTCGATTATCACCAGCAACATTTTTTTATTTTTAATAGCGTTCTTTTCTTTCTATTTCGCTTTTGCGGGCATCCGATTTGCTAGAAACAGAAAAGGTATAGCAACTACTTCGGATTGGATTGCAGTGGGATTGATGATTTTATCCGGAGTGGGGATGTGGACACTGGCTGCAGTTCTCTTTATGAATAACAACTCTATGTACATACCTCTTTTAGTTTTTGGGTTTGGTGCTATTGTTTTAGGTTACGGTGATTTTAAGAGTCATAAGAACAAAACAGCCATCGGAAAAGAAAGAATAGTAAGACACTTGGTTAGTATGATAGCTGGAACCATTGCAGTGATTACCGCTGTTTTAGTTGTGAATGTTAAGATTGAGCCTGTGTGGATATGGTGGGTTCTTCCAACCGTATTGATATTCCCCGTTATTATTTGGTGGAGAATTAAAGTCATGAAATAAAGTTAGTAAATGTTTAGAATGGGCTAATATTGTTGGAGATGATAATAAATAAAATTTCCTTTCGAGCAACCTAATTTTTTTGCTATATCTTAGTTTGGGCAATTAAATTAAAAATTATTTACACAAAATGCGGCAGAATCTATTTATGTTTGCGAAAATAATTGAATTAACTTTTCTAAATGAAATTCAAAAACAGTATTTTTTGTTTGTTTGTATGTGTTGCTACCTATTCTCAAAATAATCAGAGCACATCTTCTTTTGCAATAGGAGAGGAGTTGCATTTTAGGGTTCGTTATGGAATATTCAACACTAGTTTCGCGAGCTTAAAAGTGAAAGATACTCTTATAAACAACAATTCTAATTATCATGTAGTTGCTCACGGTGAGTCAACAGGTCTTGCAAAACTGTTCTTTAAAGTTAAGGATGATTACTATAGTATTTTTTCCAAAAATATTGAGCCCTTAAAATTTGGTAGAGATGTAAGCGAAGGGAATTATACTGCAAGGGAGAATATTATTTTTGATAGTTTTAATAACAAAGCGACCTTAAATGATCTAAAAAATGATATAACAACCCTTGTTTCAGTCTCTGAAAATATTCAAGATATCATTTCAGCATTTTATTTTTTTAGAACTTTACCCAAAGAAGATATAATTGCGAAAAACGCTATTTATAAGCTTCCAATAATTTATAACGAGGAAGGTCAATTTACCTTCGAATTAAGGTATGTTGGAGAAGAGACGATCAAAACGCCACTTGGCCTGAAACAGTGTTATAAATTTAAACCCTACTTGCCAAATTTAGGTAGAATTTTTAAAGATCCTAACGCAATTACCATTTGGGTAACTAATGATGAACATAGAATACCGGTTAAAGTGAGTGCAAAGATCGTAGTTGGAAGTATTCATGCCGAATTAATAGAAGTTAAAAATTCTCAAAACACTCAATCGAAACCTGCACTCTCAGTATTAAGAGGTTCAATTGTTCAGAGTTTAAGATGATTTCCGATATAATCTCTTTTTATTACCTCCTGAGCAACCTTTGGAGCAACTCTAAAAACCAAAAAACCCGTAAATCATTAATTATAAATGAGTTACGGGATAATTTTGTGGTACCTCCAGGAATCGAACCAGGGACACAAGGATTTTCAGTCCTTTGCTCTACCAACTGAGCTAAGGTACCATTGCCTTAGCGGATGCAAATATAAAATGTTTTTTTACATCTACTAATGAAATTTAAAAAAATCTATTGTATTTTTGAAATTAAACTAAAAATTAATTGTGAATTTAGTAATTGACATTGGAAATACAAGAGTTAAAGCTGCTGTTTTTGAGGAATATAAGTTAGTGGAATTATTTTCTTTTGATAAAAAAATAATCCTTTCTAAGGTGAAGATTATTTTAAATAAACACACAATTACTAGCGCAATTATGTCATCTGTTGCATCAATCTCCAACTATAAGTTACAAAAGTTAAATGAAATTATTCCATTTAGACTCGTTTCATCTAAAACTAAAGTCCCTTTTAAAAATAAATATATTACTCCAAATACTTTAGGTGTTGACAGAATAGCTCTAATCGTTGCAGCTAAAAAAGAGTATTCAAAACAAAATATTTTGGTAATAGACGCGGGTACGTGTATCACTTTCGACTTTATCAATAAAGATTCAATTTATTTAGGAGGTGCAATCTCACCAGGAATTAAAATGAGATATATTTCGTTAAATAGTTTAACAGCTAAACTACCATTATTGTCTCCAAAACTTCCGTTAAATTTTATAGGTGAATCAACAGATGAAAGTATACACTCTGGTATTATTAATGGTATTATTAACGAAATTGATGGAGTTATATCACAATATCAAAATAATTTTTTAGATTTAACAGTTGTTTTAACAGGTGGAGATACAAATTTCTTGGCAAAACAATTAAAAAGTAGCATATTTGCCAAGCAAAATTTTCTCCTTAAAGGATTAAATGAAATACTGATTTTTAACAAAAGCAAATGATAAAAAAGATCTTAATTGTATTTTTACTTTCTATCTCAAGTGTTGTTTTCGGTCAAAGAACATCATCGTCACCATATTCATTTTTTGGTATAGGTGAAGAATTTAGTTCAAGAACAATAGAGCAATCAAGTATGGGAGGTATAGGTGTAGCTTTTAGTAGCTCACAATACATAAACTTTACAAATCCAGCCGCATTTTCAGATTTAAAGTTTACTACCTATACCTTTGGAATATTGAGTAAAGATTTAACAGTAAAAACTAGTGATATAAGTCAGACAGTAAATTCGACCAGCATAAGTTATTTTGCATTGGCTTTTCCAATTGGTAAAAAAGCAGGTTTCTCTTTTGGTATGCAGCCTATATCATCTGTTGGATATTCATTGTCAAATACGATTTTAGACTCAGATAACGTACCAACAGAAATTTCAATATTCTCAGGAAATGGCGGAATTAATAGGCTTTATGGAAGTTTTGGAATAAAAGTGTATAAAGGATTGTCCTTAGGTATAGAAGCTGATTTTAGTTTTGGTAGAGTTGAAAACTCACTTACAAATCAAATTGCTGAGGTTGCCTTAGCGACTAGGTATAAAGAATCCTCTGATATTAGAGGAGGAAATATTAAATTAGGAGCTCAGTATACTAAAGAACTTAAAAATAATTTAATTATAAACTTTGGAAGTACTTACAGTTTTGGTAATGAGTTAAATGTAGAAGGTTCTGAAAGACTCTATACGCTTTCAGTTTCAGGTACAGGTGCAGAAATAATTAGAGATGAAGCTGATTTAGAGGATATCAGCGGGAGATATAATTTACCAGTCCAAACTATTTTTGGTTTTGGAATAGGTAAAATAAACAAGTGGCATGCTAGTTTTGAATATGAAAATCAAGAAGCGATTAACGTCACTGGTTTTTTAAACAGAACTGTTAATACATTCAAATACGATAACTCAAACCGCTTTTCTATTGGTGGATTTTTTACTCCAAAACCCACATCTATTTCTAGTTATTTCGATAGAGTTACCTACAGAGCTGGTTTACGATTTGAGACCACAGGGTTGTTAATAGATAGTTCTGGTACTGGAAGTAATTTTTCAAAAGTAGATGACTTTGGCATATCTTTTGGATTAGGTCTACCATTGGGTAGAAAATTATCTAACTTAAATTTAGGATTTGAATTTGGTAAAAAAGGAACAACAAGTAATAATTTAATTCAAGAAAATTATTTTAACGTAAGGTTAGGACTGTCATTAATTGCAGCTGGAAGACAAGCTTGGTTTCAAAAAAGAAGAATAGATTAACAGAAAAATATTAATAATGAAGAATATTAAGTTTTTATTAGCTACAATTTTATTTTTTACTCTAACATTAGATGAAATTTCTGCGCAAGAAGATTCTAGAAGAGAATGTAAGATTAAATATAATCTATTTAAAGGTGATTTTAAGTCAAAAAAATATGACGATGCTTTTTTAAATTGGTCTTACTTAATGGATAATTGTCAAGATTTATCTGTTAATATTTATAAGTATGGATCAACTCTTGTTCAAGATGTTAAAAAAAACCCAGCTTTAGCTAAAAGAGTATATGAACAAAGATTACAATATTTTCCCACTAAAAACCCAGCAAAAGTTCATAGTGATTATGCAACATATTTATCTAAAAATGAATTATCAGATGCTGATTTAATTTTTTCAATCTTAGAAAAAGCTTATAATATTGATCCAACTAAAATGGGGGTTAAGAATTTATATAAATATTTTCAAGGAATGACAGACAGAAACAAAGAAACAAATCCTCAAAAAGTATTTGATACTTATGATGATGTTTTAGAATCTGTAAGTGAAAAACTTGAAGGATATGCGAAAAAATTAGTGCCATTAAATAAGAAAATTTCAGACAGTTTAGAATTAGATAAATCTGAAAAGAAAAAATTAAGAATGTATTCTATTAATTCTAAAGCTCTTGGACAAGTAGAAGCTGGTTTAGATAATATGATTGTTACATTATCAACATGTGAAAGATTAATTCCCTTATACACAAGAGATTTTGAAATAAATAAATTTAACGCAGCTTGGTTAAAAAGAGCAGTAAGTAGAATGTATAATAAAGAATGTACAGAAGATCCTTTATATGAGAAATTAGCCATAGCTTATGCTGAGGCATCACCCTCTTCAGATTCATATTCTTTCGTTGCTGTAGTTTTGGAAAAAAATGGAGATAAAGTTGGAGCTGATAAGATGCGTTTAAAAGCATTTGATTTAGAACAAGATCCTATTAAGAAAGCCAATTTTAAATTAAAATTTGCACAATATGCATCTAAGAAAGGACAAAAATCAAAGGCTAGAAGTTTAGCAAGACAGGCTTTAGGCTTTAACCCTAATTTAGGTAAAGCTTACTTATTAATAGCTAATTTATATGCTTCAAGTGTAAATAGTTGTGGTTCAGGAGAATTTGAGAAAAGAATGGTATATGTAGCGGCTTTAAATAAAGCAAGAAGAGCTTCGGCTGTTGATCCGAGTATAAGAAGTTTAGCTAGTAAATACATAAGAACATATAAAGGAAATTCACCAAATAAGAAAATGATTTTCACCTCAGGTGTTGAGCCGGGAAGTTCATTTACTGTAAAATGTTGGATTGGAGAAACTGTTAGAGTCCCAAAATAATTGTGAATATTCTAAATAAAATATTGCTAAAAAGCATTACTGTTGTAGGTACAACAGTAATGCTTTTTTCGTGTACTAATGATTCCAAAAAAGTGCGCGATTTTTTAGCTGATAAAAACCTACCTATTGGTGTAGCTAAAGATGCATATCACGTATATAAAGATTCTGGCAGGGTAAAATCAAAGTTAATAACACCACTATTACATGACTTTAGTAATAGAAAGAACCATCCTTACAATGAGTTTCCAGAAGGAATTAAAATTATAAATTTTAGTAAAAAAAGTAATGATTCTGTTACTATTATTGGTGACTATTCACGTTCTTATTCAAAAACTAAAATTTCTGAAATCAAAGGAAACGTTGTTGTTATAAATCATACTGAAAAGTCAAAACTAGAAACAGAAGAGCTTTTTTGGGATCAATCAACAAAGTATTTTTATTCGGAAAAGTCATTTGTGTTAACAACTCCAACGAGTATTGTTAGAGGGATAGGTTTTGAATGTAAAGAAGATTTGAGTAAACATTTGGCAAAAAATGTTATAGGAGATATAGAAACACAAGAAAAATAAATCATGAATAAAATCTGGAAATTTTTTCAATATGGATATTTGCTAATTGGGATAATATGTTTAATTGAAGGGATTGTCCGTTTGAATGAACAAAGAGAAAGAGCTTACTTATTCATTGGTTTTTCAATTTTCATTACCTTAGTATTCTTCTTTAAAAGAAGTTTTAGGAAAAAAGTCCTAGAAAGAAATAATCAAAAAAAATAGTATAGATACTTTAAGTTATGGAAATTGCTATTATTCTCATTTCAATTGTATTCTCGGCATTTTTTTCAGGAATGGAAATTGCTTTTGTCTCCGCTAATAAACTTCACATAGAGTTAGAGAAAAAGAAAGTAGGAGTTGTTTCTAAGATTCTCAATAAAGTTACTCAAAAACCATCAAAGTTTCTTACGACAATGTTAGTGGGAAATAATATTTCCTTGGTAATTTATAGTTACTTTATGGGAAATACTCTGATAAAATTAATACCTCTGTCATATTTAAATGACTTTTCTGTTCTTTTGGTTCAAACGATAATTTCTACACTAATAATTCTTGTAACTGCTGAATTTTTACCAAAAGCAATTTTTAGAGTTTACTCAAATCAAGTAATGCTAATATTTGTTATTCCTGCTTATTTCTTTTATATAATTTTTCATTTTTTTTCTGAATTCATTACAATAATTTCAGATTTCTTTCTTCGTCTCTTCTTTAGGTTAAATCCAGATGAGCAGCAAACGGAATTTAGTAAACAAGAATTAGGAAACTATATTACAGAACAATTAGAGGTTAGGAATGAAGACGAAGTAATGGATTCTGAAATTCAGATATTTCAAAATGCTTTAGAATTTCAAAATTTAAAAGCAAGAGAAGTAATGGTCCCTAGGACTGAGATAGTAGCTTTGGAAATTCATGATAATTTTACAAATTTAAAAGAAACCTTTATAGAGACTGGCCTTTCTAAAATTTTAATATACAAGACTACTTTAGATGATTTAGTCGGTTATGTTAATGCTTTCGAACTTTTTAAAAAGCCTAAAACAATAAAATCTATTCTCTTACCAGTAGAAATTGTGCCAGAGTCTATGATGATTAATGATGTTCTAAATAGCTTAATGAAAAAACGTAAAAGTATTGCTGTAGTTGTTGACGAGTATGGAGGTACTTCAGGTATAATAACAGTTGAAGATATTGTTGAAGAATTATTTGGTGAGATTGAAGATGAGCACGACACACAGGGGTTTTTGGAAGAGAAAATTAAAGATAAATTATTTCATTTCTCTGCACGATTAGAAGTAGACTATTTAAATGAAGTATATGATTTAAATATTCCCAAAGAAGAAGGTTATGAAACTTTAGGAGGATTTATTATCAATGCTACAGAAAGTATTCCAGGACAAAATGAAGTTGTAGAAATTAATAATTTTAAAATAAAAATACTTAAAGTTACTTCAACTAAAATAGAAGAAGTTAGTCTTAATGTTCTAGAAATAGATGACTATTAAAACTTAATTAATTTAGCTCTATATATTCACTCAATAGATATTAATAAGTATCGTTTGGGTTGCAATATTAAAAGCCAAATTGTATATTCGCCTACTGAAAATTAAATAAATTACTTATGGCAGTTTTATCAAAAATTAGAGAACGTTCAATGTTCTTAATCATTATAATTGGTCTAGCACTTTTTGCTTTTGTTCTCGATCCTTCTACATTGGGAGACTTCTTCAATTCTACTAAAGTAAATGAAATAGGAGAAGTAGATGGTGATATAATTTCTAAACAAGAATTTGCAAGTGCAATAGAAGAGTATAAATCTCAGACAGGTAGCAGAATGTCTGACATGCAAGCAACAAAGACTGTTTGGGATAATATTGTTAGAAAAAAAATATATCAAGCTCAGCTTGATAAAGCAGGAATTGTTTTAGGAGAAAATGATGTTTGGGCTGAACTTAAAAACTCTCCATCGGTAAAAGATAACCCTCAATTTCAGAATGAAGCAGGTTTATTTGATGAATTAAGATTAAAACAATTTTTAAAAGATATAGAAATTAATAATGAACAATTGTCAAGCGCGTGGAATAATTACATGAAGCAAATTAAAGACAATTCAGAAAGAAATACTTATAATAATTTAGTAGTTTCTGGTCTAGGAGCTTCTTTGAAAGAGGGAGAAAATAATTACTTCAATAATAACACTAAAATTAATGCACAGTTTGTGTATTTACCTTACAGCTCTATTTCAGATAGTTTAGTTAAAATTACAAGAAGAGAAATTGAATCATATATTTCGACACATGAAAAAGACTTTCAGGTAGAAGAGTCTAGAGATTTATTATATGTCAAGTTTGATGCAAAAGCAACACCAAAGGATGAATCTTCAATAAAGAATGATCTTGCTAGTTTATCAGATGCTTTTAGAGAAGCAAAAAATAATGTTAATTTTTTAGCAGATAATGATTCAGATTTAAATCTTGATACAACCTTTAAATTCAAAAATCAGGTTCCAGTAGAAGTTGCAGATTTATTGTTTAATGGAAAAAAAGGAGATGTTTTTGGTCCATATAAAGAAAGTGGATTCTTTAAAATGACAAAAATTACAGAAATTACGAAAATGCCAGACTCTGTAAAAGCAAGCCATATTTTAATTCCTTTCATTGGAGCTCAAAGAGTTACAAAAGATATAACAAGAACGGAGGAAGAGGCTAAAGTATTAGCAGATAGTATCTTATCTGTTTTAAAAAGAAATAAAAGAAAATTTAAAAGTTTAGCAAACGATTTTTCTTCAGATAAGTCAAATTCAGCAAAAGGAGGAGATCTAGGATTCTTTAATTATGCAAGAATGACTCCTGCTTTTAGAGACTTTACATTTACAAAAAGAGTAGGATCTATAGATATAGTAAAAACTCCTTATGGGTTTCATATTATTAAGATTGATAAGCAAAGAAATAATCAAATTGCAATGAAGTTAGCGGTTATTGGAAAAAAAATTGTTCCATCTGTTGCTACAGAAAATGCAGTATTTGAAAAAGCTGAAAAATTTGCATTAGAAGTTTCAAAAGAAAGAAAGTTTAACGAAGTTTCAAAAGCTAATGATTACTCAACTAGACCGGCAATTGGTATTAAAGTTTTAGATGAAAATGTACCAGGTCTTGGAAAAGAAAGACAAATTGTTACTTGGTCTTTTGGAGATATTAAAGTTGGAGATTTTAAACGTTTTGATACAGAAAACGGACATGTAGTTGTGTTTTTAAGCTCAAAAACAAAAAAAGGTTTAGCTACTGCAACTAAAGTTGCTGGTAGTGTAAGACCAATTTTACTAAATAAAAAGAAAGCAAAACTAATTTCACAAAAAATTAATGGAACTTCTTTAGCTGAAATTGCTAAAGAAAATAAATTAAGCGTAAAATCAGTAAACAGCGTTAGTTTACAAAATCCGACTTTGTCTGGAGTAGGTGCAGAGCCAAAAATTGTTGGGGCTATGTTGTATGCTGAATTAAACAGGTTATACAGTAAAGTTGAAGGAGCTAAGGGTGTTTATGCTTTCGTTATCTCTAATAAGGAATTACCCACAGCCTTACCAAATTATGACTCTGAGAGAAAAAGAATTGCTGATACAAGAAAGAGACAAACGTTTAAGATGTATGAAGCTCTTAAGCAAGCAACAGACATTACCGATAATAGAGGTTCTATGTACGGTTTAAACTAGTAAAAATACTTTTTAAATATAAAAAAACCCGATCAGTCTGATCGGGTTTTTTATATTAAATTAATGAGTTTAACCATTCATAGATATTAAAAACTCATCATTGTTTTTAGAGAATTTAATTCTTTCATTAATAAATTCCATAGCTTCTACTGGATTCATATCTGCGAGGTACTTTCTTAAAACCCACATTCTCTGAACAGTTTTAGCATCTAATAATAAATCGTCTCTTCTAGTAGATGATTTTATTAAATCGATAGCAGGATAAATTCTTCTATTAGAAATATTTCTATCTAATTGTAATTCCATATTACCAGTACCCTTAAATTCTTCAAAGATAACTTCGTCCATCTTAGAACCTGTTTCTGTTAGTGCGGTAGCTATGATTGTTAAAGAACCTCCATTTTCAATATTTCTAGCCGCTCCAAAAAAACGTTTTGGTTTATGTAATGCATTTGCATCGATACCCCCAGAAAGTATTTTTCCGGATGCAGGAGCAACTGTATTGTAAGCTCTGGCTAAACGTGTAATAGAATCTAATAAAATAACGACATCATGTCCACATTCCACCAAACGTTTCGCCTTTTCTAAGACGATATTAGCAACTTTCACGTGTTTATCTGCTGGTTCATCAAATGTTGAAGCAACTACTTCTCCGCGAACACTACGCTGCATATCAGTAACTTCTTCTGGACGTTCGTCAATTAAAAGAACAATTTGATAAACTTCTGGATGATTCATTGCTATAGCATTTGCTACATCCTTTAGTAACATAGTTTTTCCAGTCTTTGGTTGAGCTACAATCATCCCACGTTGTCCTTTTCCAATTGGAGAAAAAATATCGATAATTCTTGTAGATAAAGAACTTCCCTTTTCAGCTAAGTTAAATTTTTCCTCAGGAAAAAGTGGAGTTAAATGTTCGAAAGAGACTCTGTCTCTTACAATGTTAGGATTTAATCCATTTATTTTTGAAACTCTGATTAAAGGAAAATATTTTTCACCTTCTTTTGGAGGGCGAACATTACCTCTAACGGTATCTCCGGTTTTTAATCCAAATAATTTAATTTGTGATTGAGACACATAAATATCATCAGGTGATGATAAGTAGTTATAATCAGAAGAGCGAAGAAATCCATACCCATCCGGCATCATCTCAAGTACTCCTTCACTTTCTATAATACCATCAAATTCAAAATCTGGATCTTTATATCTATTGTTAGATCTATTTCCTTTACTAACAGTAGTACTTTTATCTCTATTGTTTTCTTTAGGTTTATTTTTATTATTTTGTTGCGAATTAGTTTTTTGACTATTATCGCTTCTGGGTTGAATAGGTTTTTTCTGAAGAATAGGTTTTTTCTGTTGTACAGGATTTTGATTTTTAATTAATGGCTCCTGATTTGAAATTATTAATTCTTTTTCTTCTTTAATCTCTTTAGATATAGTTGTTTCAGTCCTTTCAACCTTTTCGGTCTGGGGAACAACTTCCTCAATTTTTTTTGACTCTAACTGTCTTGGTTTTCTTTCAGGTACAATAGATACCCTTTTCCTTTTGGGCTTAGAATTTTTATGGTTATCATTATTAGAGCCAACAGATGCAACAATCTCTTTAGGACTTGATGCCTGGGTATCTAAAATTTGATAGACTAAATCTAATTTTTTTAATTGACTAGTTTTAGAAAGGCCAATTGATTTAGCAATTACTTGCAAGTCTGCAAGAGTCTTAGCTTTTAGTTCAGATATTTCGAACATTATATATGTGTTATGTTAAGTTATGATTTCTTATTAGAAAATAGGAAAGATTTTTTTGTTTTTGAAATATTGTATATAGTACTATACAACAATGATTTGTACGTTTGATACACAAATATATGTTTTTTTTCTGAGTTTAAGACTTTCTTTATAAAAAAGAAAACGATACTTTTGTTTAATTAATTGTAAATATGATACAAAGAGTTCAATCCATTTATTTGCTAATAGCCACTTTCGTTTCATTTGGTCTTATTTTTGTATTTAAATTATGGAGTATAAATGAAAATAAATTTTTTGTGTTTGATTTATTTAATGAAGATTCTTTTTTGCTAAAAGGAATTACTTTACTATTTTTACTTTCAGCTATTTTAACTTTTACAGCTATTTTTTTATATAAAAATAGACAGTTACAGTTTGTAGTTGGAAGAATTTCAATTTTGATAAACCTTTTATTATTAGGATTATTGATATATGTGTCTCTAAATTTACCTGGAGAAATGAAAATTTCGGAGAAAGGTATTGGGATGTTTTTACCAATTTTAGCAATATTGCTTATTGTTTTGGCAAATAAAGCTATTAAAAAGGATGAAGATCTCGTAAAATCTGCTGATAGATTACGATAAAACTATAATTTGTATATAAGTGCGACAAAAAAACCGAAGAGCGATCTTCGGTTTTTTTATTTAATTAATATAAGTTTAATTACGAATTGCTAATTCTATAATCTCCATATCTTTAATTTCTCCATTATCTATTTTAAAACGTAGCATTGTTCTTATTTTATGAAATCCATAATTACCTGCTGCTCCTGGATTTAAGTGAAGCAACTCCAATTTTTTATCATACTGTATTTTTAAAATATGTGAATGTCCAGCTATAAATATTTTTGGAGAATTTATTTTTATTTCTTCTCTAATTCGTTGATTATATTTATTTGGATACCCTCCAATATGAGTTATCCAAACATCTACACCTTCTAATGTGAATTTATTATCTAACGGGAATTCAGATCGTGCATCTTTATCATCAATATTTCCATAAACAGCTCGTAAAGGTTTTATTTTCTTTATCGTATCAGTAACATCTAAGTTACCAATATCTCCAGCGTGCCATACCTCATCACATTGCTTTACAAATTTTATAATTTGAGCATCAATATAACTATGCGTATCAGAGAGTAATAAGATTTTCTTCACTTAGCAAAAATAACAAAAACAAAATAAATTTCGTAATTTTGACATCTTCAAAAAAAGATAATTATTGAGATATTTTATAGAGCTTTCTTATAAAGGAACAAATTACCATGGTTGGCAAATTCAACCAGATGCTACTTCTGTTCAACAAATTGTTAATAATGCCTTGAGTATTATGCTACAAAAAGAGATAAGTGTTGTTGGTGCTGGAAGGACTGACAGTGGTGTTCATGCGACCCAAATGTTTGCTCATTTCGATATTCATGAAAAATTAATTAGCAACTCTACTTTTAAGTTGAATTCTATCCTACCTAAAGATATAGTTGTTGATAAAATATTTTTAGTTGATGATGAAAAACATTCAAGATTTGATGCGTTAAGTAGAAGCTATGAGTACAAGATTTTTTTAGGAAGAAATCCATTTTTATTAGATTTTTCATGGCAAATTCATTCACAAAATTTTGACATTAGTTTAATGAATCAAGCTGCAAAGTTATTATTAGACTACACAGATTTTGAGTCTTTTTCTAAAGTGAAAACTGAAGTTTATACATTTAATTGTGATATAACAAAAGCCGTTTGGATTCAAAATAAGAATGAATTAACTTTTTATATTTCATCTAACAGATTCCTAAGGAATATGGTACGAGCTATCGTGGGAACTCTTATAGAAGTTGGCTCTGGTAAAAAAACAGTTAAAGATTTTAAAGATATTATAGAAAGTAAAAATAGAAGTAAAGCTGGCTTATCAGTTCCGGCAAAAGGCTTATTTTTAACAGAGATAAAATATTAAATTTTGGAAAACAAAACAGGAAATGCTTTTGATGTAAAGATATTTTCAAGACTTATGGGTTTTGCAAAAAAATATAAATTATATTTTTCTGTTGCTGCCTCATCTACTATTTTATTGGCTCTGTTCTCTGCTGCTAGGCCCTATGTTTTAAAACTTACTATAGATCAAGCTATAATTCCAAAGGATAATGAATCCTTATTATATTTTATTTTATTAATGTTGGTTATTTTATTAACAGAGGTGATTTTACAATTTACTTTTATTTATTTTTCAAATTGGGTAGGTCAGCATATTATAAGAGATATCAGAGCGAAAGTTTTTAGACATATTTTACAGTTTAAGATGACTTATTTCGACAAGAATTCTGTTGGTAAATTAGTGACTAGAGTAGTTTCTGATATTGAAACTATTTCCGCTTTTTTTACACAAGGAGTTTTTATGATTGCTAGTGATATACTAAAAATGTTAGTAGTAACTGTAATTATCTTGTTTATAAATTGGCAGTTAGCTTTAATAACTCTGGCAGTATTACCAATATTAATTTATGCAACAAAAAGATTCCAAATTGCTATAAAAGCAACTTTTCAAGAAGTAAGAAATCAAGTAGCTAACTTAAATAGTTTTGTTCAGGAGCGTGTAACAGGCATGAAAATTGTACAGCTTTTTAATAGAGAAGATATTGAATATGATAATTTTAAAGAAATAAATAATAAACATAAAAAGGCTTATATAAAAACAATTTGGTATTACTCAATTTTCTTTCCAATTGCAGAAATTTTGTCATCTATTGCTATCGGGTTACTTGTTTGGTTTGGTGGTCTGCAAGTAGTAAATCAATCAATTGCAAGCGTCTCAGAAATTTTTGCTTTTATAATGTATGCACAAATGTTATTTCAACCCTTAAGACAGATCGCTGATAAGTTTAATCAGTTACAAATGGGAATTGTATGTGGTGAAAGAGTTTTTAAAGTGTTAGATACCGATAGTAGTATTGTGAAACAAGGAATAATAAAAGCAAAAGACTTAAATGGAAACATCAAATTTACTGATGTTAAATTTAGTTATATTAAAGGTGAAGAAGTTTTAAAAGGAATTTCTTTAGAGGTGAAAAAAGGAAATACTGTTGCAATTGTTGGTGCCACAGGAGCAGGAAAATCTACTATTATTAATTTAATTAATCGTTTTTACGAAATTGATAGCGGAAAAATTCATATTGATGATATTCCTGTAGATCAATATGATATTGAATCTTTGAGAAAACAAGTAGCCATTGTATTACAGGATGTTTTTTTGTTTTCAGATTCAATTTTAAATAATATTACTTTAAAAGACGAAAAAATCTCTTTAGAGGAAGTTATTATAGCTGCTAAGCAAATTGGGATACATGATTTTATTATGACATTACCGGGTGATTATTTATTCAATGTAAAAGAGAGAGGTGGTATGTTATCTTCGGGTCAAAGACAGTTAATAGCTTTCTTACGCGCATATGTTAGTAAACCAAGTGTTCTAATCCTAGATGAAGCAACGTCTTCTGTAGATTCACATTCAGAACAAATGATTCAATATGCTACAGAAACTATTACTAAAGATAGAACTTCAATTGTAATAGCTCATAGACTAGCAACTATTAAACAAGCGGACAAAATTATCGTTATGGATAAAGGTCTTATTGTAGAGAAGGGAACCCATCAAGAACTATTAATGAAAGAAAAAGGATTCTATAAAAATCTTTATGATAAGCAGTTTGCTTTGGAGATTAATTAAATAGGTATAATATTTCTTACGTTAGATCTTTTTTAAGCTTTTCATTTAATTCAGAATAATCCTTAAAAAGTTCAAATTCTCCATCTTTTATATAGGAAACCTCCCCCGTTTCTTCTGAGACCAATAGACAAACTGCATCGGTTTTTTCAGAAATACCAAGAGCAGCTCGATGTCTTAAACCAAATCTTGCAGGTACTTTATCACTATTGGAAACAGGTAAAACTACCCTTGTAGCTACTATAAAATTATCTCTAATAATTGTTGCACCGTCGTGAAGAGGGCTGTTTTTATAAAATATACTTTGTAAGATAGCTTCATTAATTAAGGCATCCATAGTATCCCCAGAGTCAATTAAAAAATCTAAACTATTGGTTCTTTCAATCACTATCAAAGCACCGGTTTTTGTTAGTGATAAATTTTTACTAGTATTCACTAAAATATCTGTATCTATTTCAGACACTATTTCTGTTTTTAAAAACTTTAATTGTTTTAAAAAACTTTTCTTCGTAGAGAAATTTGTTGTCCCAATCATCAGTAAGAATTTTCTTATTTCTTGTTGAAAAACAATAATTAAAGCAATTACTCCTCCCGATAGTAGGTACCCTAAAATTCCACTTAACATTTCCATTCTTAAAGCCAATGTAATTTGCCAAATGAGAAAAATTAAAGCAATACCAATAACAATATTTATGGCAACAGTCCCTTTCAATAGTTTATAGATATAATATAAAAGTGTTGCAACTAATAAAATATCTAAAATATCTAAAAAAGAAAACTCAATAAAATCGAACATATTCTAAATTGGTTTAATGCTAAAATACTAATAAATTTTTGTCGTCAATAGGTATTAGCAAAAAAGACTGTTCATAATTAAATAGTTTTTTTATTAATCAAGAAGTTTTATTTACAATTTTTATTGCCTCTACAGCTTCTTTAACGTCGTGAACTCTTAAAATATTAGCTCCATTTAAAAGTGCAATAGTATTTGCAGATGTAGTTGCATTTAAAGCTTCCTGAGCAGAAATATCTAAGGTTTTATATAGCATAGATTTACGAGATATTCCAACTAGAACAGGTGTGTCTAGGTTTTTAAAAAGAGATAAATTTTTAAGTAATTCAAAATTATGATCAATAGTTTTTCCGAAACCAAACCCAACGTCAATAATTATATCATTTAGTTTTAATTGATGTAGTTTAAAAATTTTATCTGAAAAAAAAGAAATTAATTCATGAGTAATATCACTATAAATAGGGTTTTTTTGCATGTTTTGTGGAGTGCCTAACATATGCATTATTATATAAGGAACTTGAAGTTTTGCTACAGTCTTAAACATATTTTCATCCATATTTCCGCCAGAAATATCATTAATAATTGCTGCACCAGCATTAATAGATAGTTCAGCTACTTTACTTCTGAAAGTGTCTACAGAAATAATGATATCGGGAAATTCTCTAATCAATAAATCAATAACTGGAAGTATTCTTTTTATTTCTTGATCTTCAGAAATTTTTACAGCTCCAGGTTTAGAAGAGTAGGCACCAACATCAATAAAAGTTGCTCCATCAACTAGCATTTTTTTTACATGAACTAGTATATCAGTGTCATTTTTATATTTACCACCGTCAAAAAATGAATCTGGGGTAATATTTAAAATACCCATCACTTTTGGAGATGATAAATCTATTAAAGTTCCTTTACAGTTTATTGTCATTCTATGATACCACTTTATGAATTACATGATTAATTTTTGGAGCTTTGTAATTTTCCATCTTGTTCATTAATTCATTAATAGACTTTCCAATTAATAGCATATTCTTATTTTCTTCCTTTAAATATCCTTCTTTCACCATTTTATCCAACTGCACTAAAATAGGGTCAAAAAAACCATTTATATTAAGTAGTCCAATAGGTTTTTGTTCTATATGTAATTGTCCAAGAGTCAACACTTCAAAAAGTTCATCTAAAGTCCCAAATCCTCCAGGTAATGTAATATATCCATCTACTAGTTTGCTCATAATTACTTTACGCTCGCTCATAGTTTTACACACGATCATTTCTTCAACTTCTGTATGAATTACTTCTTCTTTTTCTAATAATTTTGGTATTACACCAATAACTTCACCATTTTGTTTTAAAATTGTAGAAGATATTACCCCCATCATTCCAATTTTCCCCCCTCCATAAACTAAGCCTATTTTGTTTTTAGCAAAATAATTCCCAAGACTTATAGCAGCCTTTTTATAAATAGGATTAAAACCCAAGCTTGAACCACAAAAAACAACAATTTTTTTCATAAATTAGGTTGATAAATTCATTGTAAAAATAAATGAAATGCTTTTAAGTTTTACTACATTTGAAGAAATACTTTTTTAAATACTGAAGATGCAGGAAACATCAAAACAATATGACAACGTAATAAACGAATGTAGAAGTCTGTTTATTAAGAAAATGAGTGACTATGGAAGTGCTTGGCGAATTTTAAGGCTTCCATCACTTACAGATCAGATTTTTATTAAAGCGCAAAGAATACGTCAGTTACAAGAAAATGATACTCGTAAAGTTGACGAAGGTGAGAATTCTGAATTCATAGGGATTATTAATTATTCTATAATGGCTTTAATTCAATTAGAAAAAGGGGTTGTTGAAAATCCTGACTTAAATGTTATAGAGGCTACAACATTATATGATAAGCATAGTAATGTTACTAAGGAGTTAATGCTAAATAAGAACCATGATTATGGTGAAGCTTGGCGTGATATGCGAGTTTCTAGTTTAACGGACTTAATAATACAAAAATTATTACGTGTAAAACAGATTGAAGACAATAAAGGTGAAACTATTGTTTCCGAAGGAATTGATGCAAATTATCAGGATATGATAAACTATGCAATTTTCGCGATGATTCATTTAGCAGAATAAATTTTAAAAAAGCCAATTTGTAATTAATTTATAATGAAGCAATTAGTACTTATATTCGTTGGGGGTGGTTTTGGTAGTGTTTTACGCTATGTATTTGGCAGGTATTTAAACAATATTAATAGTGGTTTTCCATACGGAACATTTACAGCTAATATTTTAGGGAGTCTTTTAATCGGAGTTATTTTAGGATTAGCTGCAAAAAATGATACTATAAGTCAGAATTCAACTTTATTATTAGCAACTGGATTTTGTGGTGGATTTACTACTTTTTCAACCTTTGCATATGAAAACCATGTTTTTTTAAAATCTGGTGATTTCACAAGTTTTGCTATTTATACGATTTCTACTTTTATAGTTGGATTTTTAGCAGTTTTCGCTGGAATCTTTTTAGTTAAATTTTTTTAAAAACAAATAATGAACGAATTTGTAGCTTACCATTCAGAAGAACATTACGTAATAATTACAATTAATAATGGAAAAGCGAATGCTATATCTCATGAAGTAATAGAAGGATTAAATAGTTCTTTAGATGCTGCAGAAAAGGAAGGAAAAGTCATAATATTGACAGGGAAAAGTGGAATGTTTTCTGCCGGATTTGATTTAAAAATAATGACAAAATCTCCTGAATCAGCCAAAGAACTTGTTACAAAAGGCTCTAAACTATCTTTAAGGATGTTGTCATATCCACTTCCAATAATTATTGCTTGTTCTGGACATGCAATAGCAAAAGGAGCATTTTTGTTATTGTCTGCGGATTATAGAATCGGTATTGAAGGCAATTTTAAAATAGGTTTAAATGAGGTTATGATTGGTATGACGATGCATCATGCAGGAATTATATTAGCTAATTCTCGTTTATCAGAAGTATATTTAAACAGAAGTGTAAACAATGCAGAAATTTTTAATCCAGAACAATCAATAGAAGCTGGATTTTTAGATATTATTGTTGCTGAGACTGATTTATTATCGACCTCAATTAAAGTTGCAAAAATGTTTTCTAATTTAAATAAGAAGGCACACGCACAAACTAAATTAAAAGTTAGAAGAGCTCATTTAGATGCTTTAAAAGAAGCAATAGAATTAGATTTGAAAAGTGAGATTTCTATAAACCCCTAGTTCTCTTTAAAAGCCATTATTCCTGCATTTATCTTTAAATCTAAGTGATTTTTTCTAGGTGTTAGCGGGCATGAATATTTATCATTGTATACACAATAAGGATTATAGGTGTTATTAAAATTCACAGTGATTGATCCATCTTTTTTTAAATCTTCTATCATTAAATCCATGTAACGTCCCCCTCCATATGATTTATTTCCAGAAGTGTTATCGGTAAAAGGTAAAAAGAGATAATCTTTGTATTTCTCGTCTTTTAAATCATCTTGACTTTGATAAACTGTTAAAGAAAAATCTTTCCCGTCTAGTTTAAAATATAATATACCGTATTCTTTATAAATAGGTTTCCTATCTGTCGTTGTTGCCATTTCAAATGAAGCTGCATTTTTTATTCTAATTAAATTTGCATTAATAACGAAAGAAGAATCAATAGGGAAAAACTTTAATCCTTTAAAAGTTTTTAAATCTTTTTTTTTCAAAGGCGATTTAGATCCGTCTTTATAACTTGTATTTAGTCTTTGTTGATAATCACTTTCTCCAATTAAAGCTCTTTTTTTACTAGAATTACATGAATACATTAATAAAATCAGGAATACCGCTGTTGAGTATAAAATTATTCTTTTGAAATTATTTTTCATCTAGATTGAGGCTTTATAATTATTCGGATTTTGATATCATTGAAAATAAGAAATATTATCACTAACAAATTTCAAAATTAAAACTGGAATATCATCTTTATTTTTATAGAACTCATTATTTAGATCTTTCCAAATATCTTTTTTTAGACCTGTCAATAGTTCTCTTCTTAAATTAATGTTTTTTGGAATAGGAATTTCTCCAAATAATGTAAAAGAGGTGTATATAATATTAGCCGTATTTACAGCACCAATTTTTTCATAAGCTTCTAAAATCTCATGAGAAAATTTACCCGAAGAATTCCAAAAAAACTCTTCAAACCCCCCATTTGTAGTATGGTTTTCAAAAATATCTATATAAATAATCGTTTTTTCATACTCATTCAAATTATTAAACAAATCTCTTTCAGGAATTTTTTTACTAATAATTTCACCAATCCTAGTAATTTTATTTTTATTGCTATTTAATAACAAAGCAATTTCTGTAGATTTCATAAATTAATTTTTTAATACAGAGAATTCAATATTAGAATCTGAAAAAACAGTATGAGTTTGTGTTTTAAAATCTTTTTTTTCAGCTTTATAGATATTATCTACATAAGTTTGTGGGTTTAAATCAATTAAAGGAAACCAAGTACTTTGTACCTGAACTTGTAGTTTATGTCCTTTTTTAAAGGTGTGAAAAACATCTTGTAATTTAATATTTACTGAAGTTTTTTTATTTGGTATAAATGGCTCAGGATTTTCAAAACTATTTCTAAATCTTCCACGTAAAACTTCACTTCTTACCATTAAATGGTAGTTACTCATTTTTAAATGATTTTGTAATTTATCGTTATTTTCTTCAGTATCTAATGGATGAACGTCAATGACTTTTACAACCCAGTCTGCCGCTGTTCCTGTAGTAGCTACTTTTAATTTAGCTAAAATATCTCCAGCTAATGTGAAATCTTCATTTAAGACATCTGTTTCAAATACAAGAACATCGGGTCTTCGTGCTGTAAATCGCTGATCATCTGTCATATATTTTCGGGGTGTAAAAACTGTTTTAATATCTTCTGAATATGGGACAGGATGTTTGATGTCACTTATAAATTGAATTTTATTTATTAGTTTTCCTAGATGCTTTTTAGCTAAATTTTGTTCTTTATTTAAGAAAAATTTTTCTATTTTAATATTTTTTGGTGGCCAAGAATTATATGATTTCCATTCTTTTTTTCCTGAATCGAATACATAAGCTTCTGGTAACCCCGAATTCTTATCACCTTTCCCTTTTAAGAAATGATTAAAAAAAGTAGTTTCTATTTTCTTTTGAAACCTCAATGAAATTGAATCACCAAAATAATAATTACCAACTGAATTCTCAATTGTTTCCTTTGCCCATTTCCCATGATCCCATGGGCCAAAAACTAATGTATTATAATGATCACTACCATTTTGTTCTATGGCTTTATAAGTTTCTAATGGTCCATATAGGTCTTCGGCATCAAACCATCCTCCTACAATCATAGTAGCTACAGTTGGTGGCACCTTGTTTAAGTGCTGAATAATCCCTTTACTTTTCCAAAGAGAATCATAATTTGGATGTTCTATAATTTCTTTCCAGAAAAAATCATCTACGGTACTTTTAATAGAAGAAGTTTTAATATCTAATTTATCATATTGAAAATATTTATTTAAATTTTTTAAAGGTCCATTGTCAAGAAAAAATTGATATTGATCTTTTGATTCCATCTTTGGAGAGGAATACCAGGGCGAATCTGTCGGTTTATCCTTATAAGTTCCGAATAATGAGATTGCTTTAAAATAACTTAATAAAAACGCCCCGTTGTGATGAAAGTCATCAAAGAAAAAATCACCAATACAAGCTTGAGGAGATGAAGCTTTCAGTGCAGGATGTGCATTAATTGTCGAAACAGTAGCATAGTGTCCTGGATATGAAATTCCCCAGGTTCCAACGTTTCCATTATTATTATCTATATTTTTTATCAACCAATCAATTGTGTCATAACTATCTGATACTTCATCTGCTTCATTTTCCTTTTTATTTGTTATAAATGCACGCATATTATCATAAACTCCTTCACTCATCCAGCGTCCTCGAACATCTTGATAAACCATAATATTTCCTTCCATCATTAGATGTTTATTAGGACCAATTTTAGTCTTCATTTTACCCTTACCGTAGGGCTTAGAACTATAAGGAGTTCTTTGCATTAAAATAGGGTAGTCGGTAGAAGTGTTTTTTGGAGAATAGATTGTAGTATGTAATTTTATTCCATCTCGCATGGTGATATAGACCTCCTTTTTTGTATAATTTTCTAAAACAAAATTTTCTTTTTGATTCTTATCTAAAGATGAATTACAGCTTATAAAAAATAAGATAGTAAGAAATGAAGCTAGCAATTTAAAATTTTTCTTTCTCATAATTATTGGATAAATTCTACAGTAAATTTACAAAAAATAAACAGGGTCATTTAATTTAATTATTTTAATATGTAGGCCTAAATTTTCTTTTAAAGTAAAATTGAAAATCTTTTCGATAGAAAAAGAACAAGAACTAATTGCACTTGATTAATTTCTACCTACTTTTGAAAAAATATGGATAATACTAATAAAATGCAACTAACAGATTGGTTACCAACAACAAATAAAGAAGTTAAGCTTCGTGGTTGGTCAGAATTAGATGTAATTCTATTTAGTGGAGATGCCTATGTGGATCATCCATCCTTTGGACCAGCAGTAATTGGTCGTATTTTAGAAAGTTACGGACTGCGCGTAGCTATTGTTCCACAACCAAGTGTAACAGATAACTTACAAGATTTTGAAAAATTAGGTAAGCCTCGACTGTTTTTTGGTGCTACTGGCGGATGTATGGATCCAATGGTGAGTAATTATACAGCAAGTAAAAAGCGAAGAGATAAAGATGCCTATACCCCAAACGGAGATAAAGGCTTTAGACCAGACTATGCAACTTCAGTATATTCTAAAATATTAAAAGAGAAATTCCCGGATGTACCTGTATTAATTGGAGGAATTGAAGCTTCTTTAAGGCGTGTTACACATTATGATTATTGGTCGGATAAGTTATTCCCAACTATTTTAGAAACCTCTAAAGCGGATATGTTGGTATACGGAATGGGTGAACAACCTTTACGTGAAATCGTAGAGCTTTTGCAAAAAGGCGTACCATTTTCAAGTTTAAAGAATATAAAACAAACCGCCGTTTTGATTAATCAGGATGAAGAAAAAATCCCTGTTATAAATGATTGGCAAGACGTTACTATAAATTCACATGAATCTTGTTTGGCAGATAAAAAGATATTTGCATCAAATTTTAAAGTAATTGAACAAGAGTCAAATAAATTAAAGGCAAGAAGAATTTTACAAGAAGTAGAGGGTAAAACATTGGTAATAAATCCACCGTTTCCAACAATGACCGAAAAAGAAATTGACGGTTCTTTTGATTTGCCATTTACACGTTTACCACATCCAAAATATAACAAGCGTGGTCCAATACCGGCGTTCGAAATGATAAAATTTTCTATTAATATACATAGAGGTTGTTTTGGTGGGTGTAGCTTTTGTACGATCTCTGCACATCAAGGTAAATTTATTGCAAGTAGAAGCCAGGAATCTATTTTAAAAGAAGTAGATAAAGTAGCAAATATGCCAGATTTTAAAGGATATTTGTCAGATATTGGAGGTCCATCGGCTAACATGTATCAGATGAAAGGAAAAGTGCAATCAATTTGTGATAAATGTGTCGCTCCTAGTTGTATTTCTCCTGTAATTTGTTCCAATTTAGACACTTCACATAAGCCTTTAACAGACTTATATCAGGCTGTAGACAAAAACCCTAAAATTAAAAAATCTTTTATTGGTAGTGGTATTAGACATGATATGTTGGTGCCAGAGTTTAATAAAAACGCAGATCCAAAAGAGTTAGATGCTTATACAGAAGAAGTGATGACTAAACATGTTTCTGGAAGATTAAAAGTAGCACCAGAGCACACCTCAGATCCTGTTTTAAAGTTGATGCGTAAACCTTCTTTTACTTATTTTCATAAATTTAAAGAACGATTTGATAGAATAAATATTAAGAAAAAATTAAACTTACAATTAATCCCATATTTTATATCTAGTCATCCAGCGAGTGAAGTTGAAGATATGGCAAATTTGGCTGCTGAAACCAAAAACATGGGGTTCCAGTTAGAGCAAGTTCAAGGTTTTACACCAACACCGATGACTGTTGCTACAGTTATTTATTATTCGGGATATCATCCGTATACTTTAAAGCCAACCAAAACTCCCAAAACTAAGAAAGAAAAAGATGATCAACATAAATTTTTCTTCTGGTATAAAAAAGAAAATAGAGATTGGATAAAAAAGACCTTAAATAAAGTTGGTAGAAAAGATTTACTGAATGTTTTATTGCCAGAAAATAATTCTTGGAGAAAAAATAAACAAGACAGAGAAGTAAAAAACACATTTGATGATGCTGTCCCTGTCCCTTTCAATAAACGTAAAAAGAAAGTAAGTAGAGCTCCAAAAAATAGAAGATAATTATTAATGTCTTTTTTCTTTAACTTTGTCTTAAAGTTTAATCTGAAGTGTTGTATAAAAATTCCTATTTATTGAAGGTATGATTCCAGGTCCAGGATAACCCGTAGCTCGTCTTGTAAAATAGTAGTTATCTAAAACATTATTTATACCCGCTTCTAATTTGAACCTTTTGTATGCATAAGAAAAAGAAATATCTAGAACATCATAAGAAGGAATCTCACCAATAATACCACTTAGGTTTCCATTTATGGCATTAGTAGCATCTGTATACTGTTTAGATAAATAGGTATATTGAATATTAGATAAAAAGTTTTTGTACCCAAACTTCAGACCTGTCTTTAAATTTAAATTAGGGACAAATTCAACTTTATTTCCTTCTACACCATTTTCTTCAGAGTCAGTATATTTGGAGTCAATTAATGATATATTTATAAAATAATTAAAAATGAAGTCGTTATTTTTAATAAATAATTTATTCAAATTAAAATCAATTAAGGATTCTACCCCGAACATTACAGCATCACCAACATTGCCTCGAACTGTTTTTACTCTACCATCAGAGGATGCCTTTTGAACAAAGCCTATTCTGTCATTATAAAATAACCCAAAAAAACCAGCATCATAAGAGATTAAATTTTTATAATTCCCCCTCAAACCAATATCTGTTGTAAAACCTTTTTCGTCACTAATATTTGGATTAATTGCAAAAGCTGGATTAATAATACTAATATCTGAAAAAGTAACTGAACGATAGTTTTGTGAGATATTTCCATAACCCTCTAGAGAATTAGAATACTTATAACTTGCCCCTAACCCCATAAGTACGAATGAGCGTTTTCTTACTTCACTGTTGTCTATAGTTTCGTTTAAAATTACATTACCTGCTCCATCAGTGTTAATATTTTTATAATAACCATTACTCTCTGTTTTTATATGCTCAAAACGAAATCCAGGAGTGATTGATATTTTATCATTCAAATAAAAAATATTTTCTCCAAAAACGGCAATATTTGTATTTGGATAGATATATTTTGATTGACTTCCATAATTTGGATATTCTTCCAACTGAAAGTTAAAATTTGAATCTATTCCTCTAGAACCTGGGCCTTGTTGTCCGGTATTATCTGCCTTGTAATATTTAGAACCTAATAAAATTGTAGATTTTTTATTAAGAAATTTATACTTGTGCAGTATTCTAGCTTCAAAACCAAAATTATTAAAATCTCCTTTTATAAGATCTCTTTCTTCTAAAGAGTCTATTTGGTCAACTCTATTAGTTCTAAATCCAATGGCATATCTAGAAGCATTTAAACCGAAAGCATTAAATGTAAAGTTTGTATTCAATGAAAATTTGTGTGTAAATTTTAAGTTATATAATAACCAATCAATTTGAAACCAGTTTCTAGCACGATTACTTTGAAAAGGGTCAACATTAAACATTTGATCATTTAAACCTCCTGCTTGATGGGCTAAATAACTTAAATAGGTTACTTCTCCACTAATTTTTGTGTTCTTGCTAAATTTATATTTAATGTGTGTATAAATATTTTTAGATTCAAAATCAGAATTTGATCTAAATCCATTTCCTTTTTTGTAATTAAAAGAGGTATAGTAGCTCCATTTTTTTTGTGTCCCACTAACACTTGTGAAATTAGTAAATAATCCATTACTACCAATGGTATTTCTTGTTATGACCTCAAAAGGCTTATTAGGGTTAGGTGATTTCATTACAAAATTCACTAATCCACCAAATTGAGTACCATATTGTAAAGATGCAGCACCTCTAATTATTTGTATTTCCTTTAAAGATTCTGCTGCTGGGGAGTAGTAGCTTTCAGGATAACCTAAAACATCTGCACTAATATCATATCCATTCTGACGAGTATTAAAATTAGCAGTTCTATTAGGATCTAAACCTCGTCCGCCAATATTTAACTGTAATCCAGCATCGTCGTTTTGATAAATATTTAATCCAGCTACTTGGCTATAAATTTGTCTTGCATTATTAGAAGCTAAATTTGCCATTGATTGGCCCACTAAAACCACTTCAGTTTTTTTTCCTGCATAAATAGCAGTTCCTTCAACATCTTTTAGTCGTTTTAACTCAAACGTTTTTGCTTTTCGTATTTTTATTTCAACTTCAGAAAGTTCTTCTATAAATGCTTCTAATTTTTGATCAATAAATAAATCTTTAGTAACAACGATATTTAATTCGACTAGCTTGTAATTGTAAGAAAAGAAAACGATAGTCATAGTTTCTTTATCTGTAGTGAATTCAAAATAGCCATCTTTATTTGAAGTAGTCAGTAATTGTCCGGTTACTTTATCAAAAATTTCAGTTTCATAGATAGGCATATTTGCATCCAATACATTTACGATGCCTGTCACTTTAGTTTGTGCTATTAAATTAATCGTTAACAAGCACATTATTATTAAAATACTACAATCCTTTAATTTCATCGTTAAATGGTAATACCCAATATTTATGTTTAAATGACTCTTTTTCTTTATACAAATCTACATCTTTACGAATAAAAGGTTGACTTATTCTTCCATTAAGTGCAACATAGCTCTCAGCAAATACTTTTACATTTTTATGTCCTTGACTAGTAAAATGGTCTCCTAAATAATGAGCATATTCTAAAATCAAATCTGGTTGAAAGCTCATTTGCTTTTCTTGGAATGATGTTAAAAAATCACTATTATTTACATAAAAGAAATCCTGAGTTTTACCATTTACAATTTTAAAGGTTGTGTATCCCATTTTCTCCATTAGCATTACGCGCCAAGAAAAGCGATAACCTTCTTCTGTCCAAAATAACTCTCCAGGATAAAGACCATATCTAAATGGAATTAAAAGCTGGATAGCTAAGAAGACTATTACAATATATAAACCTTTCGGTTTTTTAGGGTACTGTATTTTTTCTAAAACAGGTTTTTTATTTAATTTTAATTTGAAGAAAAATTGTAGAAGTCTTCTGATTAATGAAATTATTTTATTATGAAAACTAGCATCAAAAAATATTAATGAGCTAATTATCATTATATAAGGAAACATACCTATAGGAAACAATACTCTAGTAAATACATGAAAGAAAACTACTAAAGCAAATGCAAACCATCTTGTTTTTCGATAAAAAAGTAGAAAAGGAATTGTTAAATCATAAATCATTCCTGACCAACTCATTGCGAAGTGAACCCAATTTTCTTGCATTAAATTTTCACCTATAAGAGGTAAATCATATTTTGAGGGTAGCCAAATTTTAAGAGGCATAGCCTTAAATAGCCAATCTGAATTAATTTTTGCAAGACCAGCATAAATGTAAACAATAGATAATAATAATTTTATACTGTCAGTAGTCCATTTTGGTATTTTAGGATAAGTTTTTTTAGATATAAAACTATCTGCAGAAAAGTAAAGATGAGCCGGAAGAAAAATTAGCATAAAGCTAAAAACACTAATAAAGTAATAGTGATTTAAATAAGTAGCTTTCTCTAAGAGTTCTATATAGGTAAAGCTTAGAAAGAAAATAATAATGGCTATTCTATACTTATATCCTATGGCAACAAAAAAAGCAGAGAAGAAACATATAATAAATAGGAGGTAGGTATAATCTCCTAAATATTGGACCCATTCGAATCCATAATAAGAAAAATGAAATTTTGGAGATATATAAATTTTTTCAATCCATCCTTTAGACCAAAATCTAATAATACTAAAACACATCATTAGCCCAAAACCTATTCGAATTATTGCTAAAGGAGCTGCTCCTGTTTCTTGTTTTAGATATCTATTTAATATTTTTTCCATTTTATATAAAAAAAGCTGTCAAATGATAGGTTATGACAGCTTAATAGTATTTTAAATAGTTTTAAAGTTAATCACCATCTGCATCTACATAATCAACACTAATATTAAAAACTTGTAACATATCTACTTTTAATAAAACGACTACAGTTTGTAAAGCATCATAAGCTTGAGTCATCTTAACATTATCAGTATTTACTTGGTTAAAAAAATTATTATCTAGTAGTTGTATTTTTTGTCTAGCTATATCAAATTTATCATTAATTAGGCTAGCTAAATCTGATTTATCTAGGTAGGTCAAATAATCATTAAAACTACTACCTAAAGATGGTTGTGAAGGGTTTGATGAATCACCAACATATGTTTTACCATTAAATAAATCTTGAACAGCATTTAAGGCCTCTAACGAGAGAATTTTAGATACTTCTTTATTATAAAATGCTTCTACTTTTTCAGGTAAAGTAGTTGCAGAAAAATTTCCTGCAGGTATTCCTATTTTGTTAGCCCTCAATCCTTTTTCATAATAAAAAATAAAATCGTTTATAAACATATTTACTCCACTTGTAGCTGAATTACTTGAACTGCTAGTGAATATATCTTTATATGAAGAAGTCCAATCATTCAAAACGAGCTCCGTCAAACTTTTCATCTGCATGACAAGATCTGAAAGGTACATTTTATAATTTTCCGCATCGGCATTGCTAGTATATTTTTGAATTATTGCAGTATCTGTAGTCTCTAGTCCAAAAAGCATATAATCTAAGGCAGGAAAACCAACAGCATCATTATTGTTTGGATGGGTAAGGTCAACATTTCCTATGGCAATATTATTCTCTATGTCATTAATATCTGTAGGATAAATATTCATTTGATAATGATATAAAATTTCTTCAGCTTTACCTATGTTAATCATCTCGACAGATTGCCAAGATTTGTATGCATTTAACCATGAAGATCTAATAAGATTTAAATTATCTAAATTTGGAGAACTAATAAAAATATCTTTTGACGACACCAAAAGATCTAATTTTGTGTTTAGGTTTTGATAAGCAGGAATGATGATATTATCTGCTAAATTTATAAGCATACCTTGTCTATTAAAATCATCATTGTTTGGCCCATTGTCTATTTCTTCAGTATCATTACAAGCAATTATTAATGTGATTGCTAAAATCGATAAAAAAATATTTTTTAACATACTTATGTTATTTTAATGTTTAATGTTTAGTGCAAAGTTAATAAAGTAGTTGCCATAAAAAAATATTTATAGCAACTACCTTATTAGTTAATTCAAAATATTTATTTTGAACATTTATTGTGCTGCTTCTGCAGTAGTAAAGTCAAATTCTTGTGAAATTGCATCAGAAATTTGATTTAGTGTAGCAGGAGTTACATCCCAAAATCCATTCCCTGTCATAAGTTGAGATAAATAAGTATCAACCATAGATTTTGAAACATAAGGAGAGTCTGAGTTTGGCTTACGCGTAAATTGTAAACTATAAACAAATCCAAATCCTTCTGAAAGGTTATGAAATGAACTAGCATAATCTGTACCTATGTCAGCTATTCCAGCTTGTAAATAGTGAACAGCTCTTACTCCAATAACTTTAGATATTTTTTCCTTGATAATCTGGATTTGCTCATCACGAACAGTATAGTTTTTTGCTACAATTGCAGCTCTTCCTAATTTAAAAGCATTAAATATATCTGCTGCAATTCCTGCAAAAGGTGCTTTAACTTCAACTTTATATAAATACTTATTTAAAAAACTATCTGCTTGTAAAACTGGTTCTGCTTGATTATCTTCAGCTCCGTATAAGTAACCATAAGCTTCATCCCACTTATGTTCCATTGTAGTATATGGTTTTGCTGCTGAGGTAATAACATCATTGTCATTATTTATTCTATTATCACCAGCATCTAAAACTCCTAGACTTAAATAGTTATTTAATATTTGATCAGTCATTAATGCACCGATTAATGATTTTGCAAAAGCTTGGTTGTATTCTAATCCTTTTCCATTAATGTAACGAGTAGATCCTCCACCAGCTTGTTGTAATTTTCCAGGGTTACCTGCAGTTGCTGTAGTTGCCCAGTTAGGAAATACATTAGTAACTTGATTAGCTATCCATCCATCAAAATCTGCTTTTATAGCATTTGCGTCAGTAGAATTTGTTGAAAAATAATCCATTGATGCCGCTGTCTTACTTCTTACACTTTTACTTGAAGAATTTAATGCCTCATTTTCTTCTACTGTACCTGAAGAAAAATCATTTGAACCTTCAACATGAGCGAACATAGCGTCTAATTGAGCTTCGGTTTTTGTATTATCTTTAATAGAACTAATTAATTCACTTGCCATAGCAATTCTAGTAGTTTGACCACCAAATTGAACTGATTCTACTCCTCCTCTTAAAAATGAATATGTAGCTGGAGCAACCACAGGGTTATCTTCTATTGGGTCCACCTTGTCTTCTGTGCAAGAAGCGAATAATAATAATAATGCGATAAAATTTAATGTAATTGTTTTCATTGTTTTTTCTTAAAATGTGATTATTGTAAATTTTTATTTTGCAAAAATATAATAGACATTTTAATTGTGCAAGTTTATTTAGAATTAATCTTAATAAAAACTAACTTTTTTCACGAAACCTTAAGTGTATTGACTTTAATCTTAGAATTAATCTTAATAAGAACTATAATTATGTCTATTTCACTAACTTAAATGTTATAATCATCTATAAAATGAAGCTAAAAACACCAAATTAATGTCAATATAAAGGCCATAAATTATAATTAGTATATAAATGAAAAACATAAAATAAGGTAGTGGTTCTGTTACCAAATAGTATTTATTAGGGAAACAATGAATATTATTATTTAACCGGTTAAAAAGTTAATTTAATAATTTTAGCTTGGAGTAGAGTATATTGAAATATTGATATAGTTTATTTCATTACATATTTCTTCTGTATTGACCTCCAACTTTAAATAAAGCTTCTGTAATTTGTCCCAACGAACAAACTTTTGTTGCTTCCATTAATTTATCAAACAAGTTTTCATTTTCAATAGCTGCTTCTTGTAATATTGCTATTTGATCAATAACTTTAGTTGGATTTGCTTTAATTAATAATTCTTTAGTTTTAATTTGAAATTGCTTTTCTTCTTCTGTTGCACGAATTACCTCTGCAGGTTGAATTGTAGGCGAGCCCTTAGAGCTTAAAAAGGTATTTACTCCAATTATTGGAAAATCTCCATTATGCTTTAAGGTCTCATAATATAAACTCTCTTCTTGTATTTTTGAACGTTGATACATCGTTTCCATTGCGCCAAGAACACCTCCTCGCTCTGTAATTCTATCAAACTCTAATAGTACAGCATCTTCAACCAAATCTGTTAATTCTTCGATAATAAATGCTCCTTGAATAGGATTCTCATTTTTAGTTAAACCCAGCTCTTTATTAATAATTAACTGAATTGCCATAGCTCTTCTGACAGACTCTTCTGTTGGGGTAGTTATAGCTTCATCGTATGCATTAGTGTGTAAGGAGTTACAATTGTCATTTATTGCGTATAAAGCTTGAAGAGTAGTTCTTATGTCGTTAAAATCGATCTCTTGAGCATGTAAAGAACGTCCAGAGGTCTGAATATGATATTTCAACATTTGAGCTCTTGCATTGGCTCCATATTTATTTTTCATAGCTTTTGCCCATATTTTACGAGCAACCCTACCTATTACTGAGTATTCGGGGTCAATTCCATTAGAAAAGAAAAACGATAAATTGGGGCCAAATTCATTAATATCCATCCCACGACTTAAATAATATTCTACATAAGTAAATCCATTAGATAAAGTTAGTGCTAATTGAGTTATTGGATTTGCTCCAGCCTCTGCAATATGATAACCAGAGATAGACACTGAATAAAAGTTTCTTACTTGTTTTTTAATAAAATATTCTTGTACATCTCCCATTAAGCGAAGAGCAAATTCTGTAGAGAAAATACATGTATTTTGAGCTTGATCTTCCTTTAGAATATCTGCTTGAACAGTTCCTCTTACTTGAGTTAAAGTGTCTTTTTTAATTTTCTCATAAACATCTTGAGGTAAAATCATATCTCCAGTCAAACCTAGTAGCATTAATCCTAAACCATTATTTCCCTCAGGTAATTTTCCTTGATATTTTGGTCTTGATAACCCATTAAGGTCATAAATTTCTTTAAACTTTTCTTCAACTATTTTTTCTAAATTATTATTTTTTATGTACTTCTCACAATTCTGATCAATGGCAGCATTCATAAAGAAACCTAATAGCATCGGTGCAGGTCCATTTATAGTCATAGAGACAGATGTCATATGATGAGTTAATTCAAAACCAGAATAAAGTTTTTTTGCATCATCTAAACAACAGATTGAAACCCCTGCATTTCCAATTTTACCGTAAATATCAGGTCTATTTCCAGGATCATTACCATATAAAGTAACAGAATCAAATGCCGTAGAAAGTCTTTTTGCGTCCATTCCTAAACTTACATAGTGAAATCTACGATTTGTTCTTTCTGGTCCCCCTTCACCAGCAAACATTCTTGTAGGGTCTTCACCGGTTCTTTTAAATGGATATAAGCCTGCTGTGTAAGGAAATTCGCCAGGAACATTTTCTTGTAAATTCCAGCGAAGTAAATCTCCCCATGCTCTGTATTTAGGGAGTGCTATTTTTGGGATATCGGAATGTGACAGTGATTTGGTATGTGTTTCTATATTAATTTCTTTATCACGAACCTTAAAAGTGTAAATAGGTTTTTTGTATTTTTCTACTTTTTCTTGCCAGTTTAAGATTATTTCCCAATTGTATGGATCAAAACTTAACTTCACTTTTTCAAATTGCATTAAAAGAAGTTCTACAAAAGCCATTTCATCTTTTTCAACTTGACTTAAAATTTCGTCAACATTCAATCCGGTTTTAGTAATCTCTAAAGATGAATTAGTAATAGATTCGATAGTTTTATATATTCCATATAATTTTTGGGCTACTATAACTTGAGAGTCAACTTTCTTGTCATAAGCCCTATTATTTTCAGCTATTTCAGATAAATAACGAACTCTAGCTGATGGAATAACAAATATTTTTTCAGACATTTTTGAAGTAATTTCAAAAGAGGATTTTAAATCTGCTTTTGTCTTTTCCACTAATTTATCCATTACTTTTTTATAGAGTGTATTCATCCCAGGATCGTTAAATTGAGATGCTATAGTTCCATAAACAGGTAAGTCATCCTGATTAATATGCCATAAGTTATTATTTCGCATATATTGTTTTTTGACATCACGAACGGCATCTAATGCTCCTCTTTTGTCAAACTTATTTATAGCAACTAAATCTGCAAAATCTAACATATCAATTTTTTCTAACTGGGTAGCAGCTCCAAATTCGGGAGTCATTACATACAAAGAGGTGTCAGAATGCTCAATAATCTCGGTATCTGATTGCCCTATTCCAGATGTTTCTAAAATAATCAAATCAAACTCAGCAGCTTTTAATACTTGTACAGCTTCATTTACGTATTTAGATAATGCTAAATTAGATTGTCGAGTCGCCAGGGATCTCATATAGACTCGTTTATCATTAATCGCGTTCATACGAATTCTGTCACCTAAAAGAGCTCCACCTGTTTTTCTTTTCGAAGGGTCTACAGAAATTAAACCTACAGTTTTTTTTGGAAAATCAATTAAAAAACGACGAACTAACTCATCGACTAAAGACGATTTTCCAGCTCCACCTGTTCCTGTAATTCCTAAAACCGGTGTTTTAGATTTTTTATTTTTTTCATGAATAATTTTTAGAGTGTCTTTTGCTACTTCAGGAAAATTTTCAGCAGATGAGATAATTCTTGCAATACTTCCATTTTCTTTTGAAACTAAGTTTTTAATTTCATTATTTAAAATATTTCCAATTGCAAAATCAGACTGTTTTACTAAATCATTTATCATTCCCTGAAGTCCTAAAGAACGTCCATCGTCTGGAGAATAGATACGTGTGATACCATAATCCATCAATTCTTTTATTTCTTTTGGAAGAATTACTCCACCACCCCCACCAAATATCTTGATATGACTTGCACCTTTTTCCTGCAATAAATCGAACATGTATTTAAAGTACTCATTATGACCTCCTTGATACGAAGTCATAGCTATTGCGTTTGCATCTTCTTGGATTGCACAATTAACTACTTCTTCTACACTTCTATCATGGCCAAGATGAATAACTTCTACGCCAGTAGATTGAATTATTCTGCGCATAATATTTATTGCTGCGTCATGCCCATCAAAAAGGGAGGCTGCAGTTACTATTCTTACTTTATATTTAGGTTTATATGGTGTAATTTGTTCCATTCGTAAAATATGCATAAAATTAAGCATGCAATTTACGAATTTCTTAAAAGAATCTCTATTTTTTTGAATAGTTAATTGTATTGCAATACAAGAGAATTATCTCAAGTGCATCTTTAGCACTAGGATTATAGTTTGATTTAAAACTATTTCTAATCCAAGTTTTGATAAATTTAGAAACCAGATTAATATAAACTCTAATTCTAATACACTTCTTTTCAATATAGAGGTAGCAACTAATTTTAATAAAAATAATTAAATAGAAAGTTTTGAGTTAATTAAATGCAGATATTCCTGTGATCATTCTTCCGGTTATTAAAGTATGAATATCGTCAGTTCC
>ENA-OSJC01000071-OSJC01000071.1-marine-metagenome-genome-assembly--contig:-NODE-71-length-97192-cov-12.797704_pt1 | contig 97192 bp, 84 predicted proteins | sample MGYA00237885_ERZ534234 | MGnify/ENA primary metagenome ERZ534234 (study PRJEB26413, sample SAMN06343907) | marine metagenome | isolation source: coastal waters | place: Atlantic Ocean: West Antarctic...
ATTTAGAGCGTTTTTGAAGAATAGTTGAAAATTTTCCGCAATCAAGCTGGTTAGCTCTTCCGCACTTCCTATAGCTCGATCAATTATCTTAACAGCAACCTGAAAATCAGATTTATCAAAAGCATTAATCGATTTATTTTCAAATTCAGTGATCTCCATTAATCCAAGTTGCACAAACTCCTCAGCAGATGATGCTTCAATTGATGGTAAAAATTTTGTAGTTAATTTTTTATATTTATCTTGAAATTCAATTTTAAAATTACAAGGATGGTTGGAGATTGATCGAAACGTTACATTATCGTCACACTTAGGAGGTAAAACGGTGGAACTCGTAGCAAAAGAAGGATTATCTTTTACGGTCTTTTTATTATAAAATTTAAAGAGAGAGAACGACAAAAACAAAACTCCTAGTATCATCAGAACAACAAAAGTCATCCACCCTCCCACCATAACTATTTGATTTCGCCGCCTCTGTTTTTGTTCGATTTTACCTAAAGTATGCTCATATCTATCAGTCATATTGGACCTTTTTAAATTTTAGACTGCTGTTTTTCCTTAACCCACTCTCTCGTCATATTCTGAGCATCTATTATTTGTATTTTCGTCATATATTTTTCTACTACCAGAATATCCTTTTTCGCAGTTTCATTTCCGTTAGCTGCCGCTAAACTCCACCACATGTGAGCTAACATGAAATCTCTGCGAACGCCGGCACCATTTCCATACATAAAGCCAAGGCCATGTTGCGCCGGACCATAACCTTGTCCTGCAGATAATTGAAGCCATTTTACCGCCTCTATATTATCCTCTAAATTACCTTGCACATTCATCAATTTAACTCCTAGGTCATACTGTGCAACTGCATCTCCAGAATTTGCTCTTATTACTCTTTTCAATTCTATTTCATCAGATTTGACAAGTTTTAGATCTCTTCCTGTCTCTCTATCCGTTTCTTCAAGGCGATTATTTTCTAATTTAATTATATCACTTGAAGGTATTAAAATGTCTGGAGTAGCTTCTAGCGCATAAATTTTCATGAGATGTTTTCTGTAACCAACAAACTGATCAACTGCATCCCCTTCCAACTTTGTCTGAACTCCTTCGAACTCAACTACTTGAGCACTTATATCAAGGTTTAAGGTTTTACCCATTTCATTTAGCACTTGGCTGCTTTGGTTTGAATTTTGAAAATCTCTTATGGAAGTATATGCTAGAATCGCACCTGCAGTTATTCCTGCCTCCGCCAGGTCCGCATTACCTGTGGCAACGCCCAAACCAGCAATAAGGATGCCGGTAAAGAGTTTAGCATTTGCTTTACTCTTAGCCTTCCGTTTCTCTTTTGCAATTGTATAGGCATATTTTTGCCATTCATAATAATGAGAATTCATATTGTTTGCAAAAACTTTATAATAGGGCTGAAGGTTATCGACAAATAGTTGTTCCTGAATGCGGATTGTTTGTACATTTCTATAAACAGGATCATTATTGCTCGGAAAGGAAACAAGTGATATGTTACCTCTTTTTTCTTTTGTATATTTACTAAAGTATTCTGGGCCAAACATATTAGCAAAACGCATCGTCGTTATGTCACTCAGTTTATTTAGATCTTTCTCTTTTTTTCTATTTATTTTTTTCGAAATTTCAGTAGCTATTTTATCAAAAATAGGCCAATAAGCATCAGTTCCACTTGTTCTAGAGCTAGCATGGAAATTTTCTTGTACGCGATATCTAAATTTTTTGCTAAGTATTTTTTTCTTTGATCCTCTGATATCATTAACGTATATTTGAAGTTCAATATCTTCACCATTAGCCTTTATTATTTTTCCATGAACATATATTTCACCGAAAGCAGAATCATCTGGACTAACTCTAACTGCACCAAACATTCTCGATTTTTCAAGTGCCAGCTTCATCATAAAGGCAAACCGATTGGCCTCCGCTCTTCGCACTTCTGGCCAAACTCCATCTATATCCTTACTAGATATATTTGGGTCAAAAACTGGAATAATAACATCAAGCTTGTTGCTCTGAACCGTTTTTACGTAGTTTAAAGTTGTTTTAGAAGCCCTTTGTTGTTGTTTTTTTTCTAGATCAAAGTTTTGCGCACTAACTAACTGGCTAGCAACCACCCCTGAAAGTCCGAGCACAATAATTATTCCGCATCTAAGTCCACTAGTTATAAATTTTAACATTTTGATATCCCCAATTCTCTACTTATATCATGTGAAACTGCACCCAAGACCTATTAAAAAAAAATCACTTATTCAGTTTTGCAGCCTATCTATTTCCACTTGAATTTTGTTCCTAGTATCAACATCTGTTTCATTCGACATTCTTAACTTTAATGCTCTAATAACTCCACTGTCTGCCTTAACTGTTTGAGATTTTTTAACCGCTCCTTGGACACTATTATATTTTGGCTGTGTTTTACCTACATTACCAGGATTACCAGGATTACCAGAAGAACTGCCATTTGCATTATACCATCTGTTAGCTATTTCTGCTAAACCTTTTTCTTGCCCTTGACCTCCGCTATATTTTTTCAAAAAATTTGATGCAATTACGGGTCGATTACCTGCAGTATTTTCTGCCGGCCGAGATTTAATTATAGCATTAGGCTTAGTTTTCGAAGGTGCGGGTTCGGGAAGCATCGGCTCCAATGATACTAGCCCTGGATTAGATCCAACTTTTATTTGATCCCCCTCAGACGGGCCTGTGCCTTGAGCACCACCTGCTTGATCCCCTTCAGAAGGGCCTGTGCCTTGAGCACCACCTGCTTGATCCCCCTCAGAAGGGCCTGTGCCTTGAGCACCCCCTGCCTGATCCCCCTCAGAAGGGCCTGTGCCTTGAGCACCACCTGCTTGATCCCCTTCAGACTGGCCTGTGCCTTGAGCACCACCTGCTTGACCGCCTGCAGAATTTTTGGAAGGAGGTGTGAAAATTTTCTTATGCGAAGATAGAATTTGTTTCAAATTATTATGAAGTTCTTCTCTTTGTTCATTTTCGGTTAACATATCGTCAAAATCAGAAAAGGGATCATTTTGTACATCAAATTCCTGGCTCCAACTACTAGTATAAACATTGTCTGCCGCTAAAAAGGAGCCTAAAAAAAACATTATTCCCACTACACTAAAAAATTTTAATCCCATTATTTTTCCCATCATAAAGAAAAAGTTTATCCATATTTTTAAATTTAATAGATAATTTTTTTATAATTTGCCTAAACATAAAATTTGTCAATAAGATTTCTTCAGTTTAATTCTAACAATTACAAATTATCATTTAACTAAATTTTACTAATGATGAGACGGACAATTAGGGTGATTTGTCTATTATTTATTTGCTAAAGAAGAGGAGTTTGAATTTATTTTTCAAAAAGAGGGGTTTAAATTTCAATAAAAACTAGTCTAATTAAGTATATAAATGAATTATTACACCTATTGTTGAAAAGGTAACGAAGTGTAAAATACTTGTTAATTTGCATATTAATAATATAAGTATAAAGTAATTATACTTAATACGGGGAAGTCAAAATATGGGGAAGGAAGTCAAAATATGGGGAAGTCAAAATGAAAAAAATACTTATAAGTTGGATAATTCTAGTCTCAATATTTTGTTCATTAACTTTAAACGCTAATACTCTAAATATTGATGAGTTAAAAAAGCAGGCAGAACAGGGGGATCCATTAGTACAGTTTAATTTAGCGGAGAAATATCGAACTGGAGAGGGGGTTTTGCAAGACTATATACTTGCCCATATGTGGTATAATATCGCCAGTGCTAATGGAGTTAATTCTGCAAGGGTATCCAGAAATAGTCTTGCTAAAATCATGTCTTCAACGCAGGTTTCAGAAGCACAAAGCAAGGCTAAGTTATGGATAGATCTGTTGCAAAGTAGTACAATAATTGGAACAAGCCCCTCAAAACTAAAAAGTAATTTAGGTAATTTAGCTATCAAAAATCAAGGTTCTTCTCTCGCTGCCACCCCAGCTTTAAGTGATAGGCTTGTGAAAACAACACCAATTGTTGTAACTAGAACCATGAATACTAAAATAACTCCTAATGCAGGAGATAATCGAGGATTTGCAGACTGTGATGGATGTCCACAAATGATTAAAGTGCCCGCAGGGAAGTATAGTCGGGGAACCAAATACGGTCCAAATGATCAGCGACCTAAGCATACTGTCACCATACCATACTCATTTTCAGTCGGAGCATACGAGGTTACTATTGCTAATTGGGAATCATGCCTAGCTGAGGGAGGGTGCGAAGGTTATAGGCCTTATGAAACTGGTGCTGATATAAACCTTCCTGTAGGAAATGTTAATTGGAAGGATGCTCAAAATTATACTAGATGGCTTAGCCAAAAAACGGGACAAGTCTACCGCTTACTTAGTGAGGGTGAATGGGAATATGTTGCCCGCGGTGGAATGGAGACAAGATTTAGTTGGGGTGATAGTTTAAAAGAAGGTAACAACACGTTAAATTCTAGCGATAATGTGGGTGGCAGGATTTCTTCTATGAGTCAGTCTATGGCCCAAGGGTTTTTATCGGCAGCTATTGGTTCCATGAACGCTTCCAAAAGCGGAGTTACACCTGTGGGGTCCTACGTTGCCAACCCTTGGGGTCTTTATGATGTTCACGGTAATAATTGGGAATGGGTAGAAGATTGTTATAATGAAGACTATTACGGTGCGCCGAATAAGGGTAGCGCAAGAACTAAAAATTGTTCTAAGCGCGGAAAGCGTGTTTTGCGTGGTGGTTTAGTGATGATTAACATGAATTTACACTTAACTGATTCAAGGCATCGTTCCTCTCGAGGGACTAATAGTCGTGAGTTTAATATTGGATTTCGTGTGGCGCGCGATAATTAAACTATTTTTATAATAAATGTTAAATTTCCGCATTAGATAATAACGTGTAATCAAGAGATTGAGATGAATTGAGATTTGATGAAATTGCTATATCTCAGCCCCCCCCCTCTCTCCGCCATTAATCTGATATTATCTAGTTAAATCAATTAGTTAAATTTACACTAAATTTAAGCCCTCACCTGTGAAATTGCATGCTAGTTGTCCTAGCGCTTACGCCATATGGTCATCTGCGCTAAAGTGTGCTGATACTTTCTGGCAGTCTCACGTATTACAAATGGGACGTCCAGCGCTTCTTCAAAAGCGAAGCTGTCTGAAAGTTGCTGTTTCAACGCATCCAGAGTGCTGAAATTTTCACCATTCACCTTTTTCGCCCCCAACCAATTACTCTTATCAGTATATTCTTCGAGCCAAGTATAAGGCGATGTAAGGACTAACAAACCACCAGGCACTATGCGATCTTCTATTTTTCTAAGAAACAACGCTGGATCGTAGAGCCGGTCGATTAGATTTCCGGCGAAAACCACATTGTAGTCAGTAAACTGCCGCTTGAGGTTACAAGCGTCACCCTGCTGGAAATCAATGCGATCCTTCACTTCACCATAACCTAGCTTATCTAACAAGACTTCCTTGTACTCAATGATTTCACCCTCAACTGGAACCGTATATCGCAGCCGATTGTGTGCCTGCAACTTTGCTCCTTGTTGCACGAAACCTGCAGAAAAATCTAACGCATCCACATGCAGAAAATTCTTCGCCAACTCAAATGAGGACCGACCTACTGCACATCCTAAATCGAGCGCCCTGTCTGTAGTAATATTATTAGTTTGAACGTTTTTCATAAGCGCTTGCACGCATGTGACTGGAAAATTTTTCACAGAAAAATATTCATTGCCGTAATGAAATTCACAGTATTGTGCAATCAAGTCATCCGTTTCGTATACGTTATTTTGTGCCTGTATTTCTAGCTCTTGCTCAGATATAACCATTCTAAATCCCACATGTTGAAAAAAGTGCTTCAGTTGACTAGCGATAGTGCTAAATCTTTCTTGCGAAATATATCCGTTTTTCACATCATTGCAATCTCAGTATATACCTGACCGTAGTTTAATTTAGCTCACGTACTGGTATTTGGGTAAAGTGAGGTATGAAAAATCTATTTAAATAAATTATTTATCCTTAGGCTAATTTAGTTTTAAGCTGTTGGTTTTATTTTTCTAAAGAGAAAATATACCAAAGCCCCAAATAAAACCCCCAAACTATTTGCTAGCAAATCAAGAAATTCTGGAGTGCGGCCAGGAATAAATATTTGTGTAACTTCCAAAAAGATGCCAATTAAAATTTGTATCGCCAAAATTGATAATAAAGAATGCTTTTGATTAGACGATAAAAGCGCAATAAAGGTGAGGATAAAATAAGTGAAAAAATGAGCTTCTTTATCAGTAAATGGCAGTTGAATAGAAATTTGATCTTGAGGTAAAAGTGATAAAATCACTACTACCAATACCATTAACCCCCAAATTACTTTTCTTTTTTTGTATGATATTTCCAAATATATATCCTAAGAAAAACTCAAAATTAAGATTTTGAGTACTGTCAAATTAACTTTTTTTCCCATTCTGTGTAGCCAATATTTTGTTAAATGGCCATATCTTTAAAATATTTTAAAAGTCGAAAATAAGTATTAAAAAGGAACTATCCGAACTAGCAGTGATACTTAACACTTAGTAATACCTTAAAACTGAACTTGTCTTAATCGTTTTACAATACTTTGATAAGGCACAGCAACAGTATGAACCACCCTACATTAAGTGATGTTAAATTATTTATTTATAATACTTATATAGGAATTTCTAAGAAATTAGATGAGACCATCAGTTTATTAATTAGATTGTACGGTTTTTAAAACAACATACTATTAGACTATAGAGTTAGTTTGCTAACTTAATAATTTCTGGGTAGAGTGAGGAATGAAAAATGAACAAATTAAAGTAACAACAAAGACTAATACTCTAACACAAGACATAACTAATCTCAAAGATGCTAATGCTCAAAATGATAATGGAAACAAGTATCTTGATGGTACTGGGGTTTCTCAGGATGATGTTGAGGCTGTAAAGTGGTATCGCTTGGCCGCTGATCAGGGACTTGGTTCTGCTCAATGTAACCTTGGTAACATGTATAAGAGTGGTAGGGCCGTTCCTAAGGATTATGTAGAGGCCGTGAAGTGGTATCGCTTAGCTGCAGATCAGGGGGATAATCGTGCTCAATCCAATCTTGCCAGGATGTATGATATTGGTAAAGGGGTTCCACAGGACAGTAAAAAAGCTGTATCGTGGTACGGGCTAGCTGCAGAGCAAGGCAATGCCAAAGCTCAAATAAATCTTGGTTTTATGTATTATTTTGGTAGGCTCGTTCCACAGGATTATGTAGAGGCATATAAGTGGCTAAGTCTAGCTGCTGCTCAGGGATATGCTATTGCTAAGACAAACAAAGAAATGATTGAAAAAAAAATGACAAAACCGCAAATAGCTGTGGGCCAGAGACTATCGAGTGAGTGGTTTAACAAGCATCAGTAAGGAATATTTTTATAGAAGTTTATTCTTTTCTTTTTCTTTATCTTTTTCTTTTTCTTTTTCAATACTTAACTTATCTTTTAAACTCATAATATAAGCAGATATAGATAAAATTAATATTGCCCCTGCTTCCCCCATCAACAATAAAGCGTCTATGTCTTTACTTTGCATAACAATTAATCGGCACAGAGCCGTAATTGCGATAATGATAGGGAGAGTAACAGGAATTCTATTTGTGCTATAGAAAGCTCCAACCATTCCTATTATTTCAACATATATAAATAGTAAGAAAAGATCTGAAAGAAGGATCTCTCTTGCTTGAAACATTGAAAACAAATATTGACCAGCTGCAATACAGGTTGCTATTCCAATAATAGCAAGAAGAGCCCTTTCGCTCAAATCTGTTGTCCAGTGCAGACTTTTATTAATTTTTGGTAATTTAAAATCCATTAACCCACAAGCCTAACCATATATTGTAAAGAAATATACCATACCACAAAACACCAATAAAAACCAATAAACACTATAAATTATTAATTTATATGAATTATTTCTTATGTAAATACAATTTAAAACGACAGATAGTTATAATATGGGGGGGGTATTATTGGCCATTTATTCATCCTAAGTAACTAATTTTAAATAGTATTTAGGGCGAAATATGGTTCTTCCCAAGACTTATAATCATTGATTACTTTAACTTCATCTATGTCTAGCAAGACAGTATCTCGTGATCGATAGAATAGAGATTTATACTTAACTAAACCGTCAAGGATAAGTATCATATTTTTTTTAAGTATTGTTTGGTCCCCCAAACTTAAAAATGGACCTTCCATCGGAGATACGCCAACATTAAAACCTAATGCATGACCGTCAATGATTTCAATACCTAAGTTTGTCGCTTTTTCCACTACATCTTGATAAACTTCGCAACACCTAAGTCCCACCCTTAATGAATTGCAAAGAATTTTACGTAATTCCACTAAATGCCTATATGCAATTTCTTGTTCATCACTCATTTCTTCAGACATAATGGCAATCCGTGTTGAGTTACTCCAATACCCGTTCTCATTATTCATTGCGTCAGCAATAATTGTGTCCCCGATCTCTGTAAAGTCACTTGCCGCAAAACCAAATTTTGGCGCATAAGACCATATATTCGATATGCTATTGCCAATAACTCCACGTGAACAGGCATTATAACCTTCAAGGTAGATGTCACGCTCTAAACTGTGAATACGTAAATTTTCTGAAATACTCATTGATGATTTTGATCTATCTGCAATTAAATGGTGATAATATCCATTGATTGCATGGTCAGTTTTCATAGCAATTGACTTTAAATGTTTAATTTCCGTCTTTGTTTTTGTTGATCGTGCACCCATAATATCATCCGCACACGCAATGTGTTCGCTTCCCAATGCAGCAATTTCTTTTTTTATCATTTCACTTATTTTAATTGAAATTAGTTCATCATCGCTGCCAAAGCGTTTTGCTGAACTACACTTTTTAAATACCATTTTAATAGCGCTTGCCAATTGATCATGCTGCAAAGAATAAGCAAAAACATCAACATTATGATTAGATTCTTTAACAAAGTTTTCCCAGCACTTTGGCACAACTACTATTGGGTTGTTGTTTTTCTTTAAGAGTGCGAACATCCGTAAGTCGGATTGTGCATGGGCACACGGAATTTTAATATTAGTAGCATATTGAATATTATAGATATCCGAAATAATAAGTACATCAAGGTGATTAACATCGATAATTGTAGTTATTTTTTTAGTTATTTCTTGCTCAAGATTATTCATAATGTCAATTTTCCTTTATTAACCGTGACGGGCTGATGTGCCATAAAGAATGTATAGATCATCCCAGTTTTTATACCAATTAAGTAGGCGCGGTTCATCATTTGTGACTACATACACATCTTTATTACAGATCAATTCTTTATCATTTCCGTAGGTGTAAACTCCCAATACTATGACCATGCCCTCAGTTATTAAAGTATCATCATAGGGAGCTAAAAATGGTGCTTCACGCTCTCTGGTACCTACGCCGTGACCTAAATCAATACCCTCCCAAAATGGTATATTTAATTCTTCACTTGAACGTTTAACCGCATTATAGACTTCGCTTGATTTTACACCTGTACGGAGATTTTTTAGGGCAATATTTTTTAAAGTTTGATTATTCTTCCACGCTCTCTCTGCTTGTTCATTAGTTTGACCCAAGTAAACAGTTCTTGAGCCTGTGATCCAATAACCAGAATTATGCAGAGAGTACTCCAATCGAACAAAACCAGTTTCGTTTAAAACAGCCCTTGGTTCGCATCTAGCATACAATTCTTTACAATCCTTACCTTGAACTACGACCATGTTGCCCACACAAGACCCTCCATATTCACCTACATGAACACGAAAACGTTCCGCATATTCCCAAAGTGGGTAACTAAGGGCATCCAAGGCCGCCCCTTCACTATGGTTTAAAGCGCTGATAAAACCCCGGTCACCCATTCTACAGGCAATTTCAAGTAATCTTATTTCTGCATCTGTCTTAAGAAGTTTTAAATCATCAAATACTTGATCACCGCTTACAGTCACCAGCCCACTTATCGACTTTTTTAGAGCTTTAATTTGTGCTGCAGTCATATAGTTTTCATCAATAGCCACTTTGCTAGAAATATAGTTTTTAAGGACTTCAGCAATTGATGCCTCTGGCGTTTGCTCATTAAGGTTATATATAACAACTTCCCCGTTCCAATTTAATTGTTTGGGGATATCAGCAAGATCATTTGTACATACAATGATACGCTTACCAGTTTTATAACAAATATAAAGTGCTACTGGCTGTACAACCTTTTGATCCAAATACGGAAAAACAATTCCACAAGATAGATAGGTAATATTGCTACTGCCAAAAACAAGCAACGCATCATAACCATTACTTTTCATTTTATTTTCTATTTTTTCAGTAAGAGTTTGTTTTTCAGCAGATGATAATAAAATATCATTCATTTTAGACATATTTAGTATTCCCTTAATTATTATAGAATATATATTACAATAAATTCCCTAAAAATTCTTTTGTTCTCTGATGACTTGGTTTTTCAATTACTTGTTTTGATGATCCATCTTCAATGATTTCTCCATTAACCAAAACTAAAACTCGCGATGCCGCTTCTTTAATAAAATTTATTTCGTGGCTTACAACAACCATAGTCATTCCCTCCTCAGCAAGCGAAACCATAACATCAAGAACTTCTCGAACCATCTCAGGGTCAAGTGCAGATGTTGGTTCATCAAAAAGAAGTATTGTTGGGTCCATGGCAAGCGACCTTGCAATAGCAACACGTTGTTGCTGTCCCCCAGAAAGTTGTTCTGGAAAGCTATTAGCCTTATCTTCAAGTCCTACTCTTTTGAGCAAAGCCATTGCCTTTAGTTTTGCTTTTTCCTTAGATATTTTTTTTACCTTTGTTGGTGCAAGCATGATGTTTTCAAGAGCAGTTAAATGAGGAAATAAAGCAAAATTTTGAAAAACCATACCAATATCTCGTCTTATGTCACATATTTTATTTTTTGAACCTGTAACCTCCAAATCACCAAAGTATACTTGGCCGGTGGTTGGTTCTTCAATCCTATTGATACAACGAATAAAGGTACTCTTACCTCCTCCAGACGGCCCCATAATGGCGACAACCTCCCCCTTTTTAATGGTCGTAGATATTGATTTTAAAATATGTTCCTCACCAAAATATTTGTTCAGCCCAATGATACGGAGTATTGCCTCTGAATGAATTTTCTTTTTCATTTTTTTATTCTCGCATTTTTTTCAAGTCTCATAGTAAAGATGGTTAAAGGAATAAGAATAAGAAGATACATTAAAGTACTCATGACTAATGGGGTTGGATTAGCTTTCCAAGCTGCAATAATTTGGGCTGCCTTAAGAAGTTCAGTGATGGCCAAAATAGTACAAATTGAGGTATCTTTTATAATACCAGTCCATTGATTTGCAAGCGTTGGTAATACAATTCGAAAAGCTTGTGGCACCAAAATATATTGGTAAGTTTGTATTTGATTAAGGCCAAGTGACTGCGCCGCCTCATTTTGGGACTTATTAATCGCTAATATTCCAGATCTAAACGCTTCACCAATATAAGCCGTGTGCACAAATACGATAACAATCACTGCAGACTGGAAAGGTGAGAAAGTAATATTTAAAAAAGGAAGTCCGAAATAAACAACTATTAATGCAACTACAATCGGCGTCGCACGGCAAAACTCCAAATACGCAATTAACAATAAATTGTAAGCAGAATTATTTTGTATTCTAACGATAGCAACAAGTAAGCCAAGTATTGTAGAAAAAATTATTGAAACGGCAGCTATCTTGACAGTGACCCATAATCCGGAAAATAATAACCCCCACTGCCCCTCCATAACTTCCATATTAAAGAAAATATGTTTAATTTCATTAATATCAAAATCTAACATGATTTAACTTTTACTCCAGCGACGACTTCGTTTTTCTAATCGACTTGAGAATAAAACCACCGGCAAAATAATTATAAAATAAAGGAAAGAAACAAATATCAATGGTGTTACCGAACCAATCACTCCTTCCATTTGACGCGCTCTAGCGATTAATTCTGGCACGCCAACTACGTAGGCAATAGAAGTCGTTTTTAAAATATCAATTAATACAGAAGTAAGTGGAGGTATAATAATTCTTAACGCTTGTGGTAAAATAACCCATCTCATCGATTGCATACTTCCCATCCCTAAAGCATTAGCAGCATCGAGCTGAAAACGATCAACTGAATTTATTCCAGAACGAAAAATTTCGGTAGTATAGGCACTAAAAAGTAATGAAAGTGAGGCAATAACAGAACTTGTTGAAATCAAGTTCAAGCCGACATATGGCAGGGCAAAGTATACCAAAACCACTAGAACCATAGCTGGAATAGAACGAAATAGGACTACATAAGCCGTAATAAATCGGTTTAAAAAAATATTGTTAAAATTTCTTACTACTGCCATGATAAATCCAATGAGAGTAGCCCAAAAGCAACTAAAAAATGATATTTTTAAAATCAAAATTAAAGGAGATATAAAAATATGATACCGCCCCTGCATCTTTTCAAAATTAAAGAACTGTTCCTGGAATAGAGACCAATCAGCGGCTGAAAAAAATATTCCATATACCACCAACAGCACTATGGCCACAAAGATACTTAAATTAGGTAGATATTTATATATATTTAGAGCCATGGCTTTACTTCTCCATTTCTTCATAAAGTATATAGGCAGAGTTATTTTTGTCTGGATAAACACCATGATAATTTTTATATATATTACCTATCGTTCCATCCTTTTTCATCTCCCTAATTGCTTTGGTTATGTCCTCGATGAGTGGTGATTTTTTCCTAAAAGCAAATCCCACTTTATAGGGTTCACCAAGCGTTGCACCGCGTTTCAAACGCATTTTATGACTTTCCACATACCAGTCAATAATACTTAAATCAGAAACGCCTCCATCTAAGCGGCCAGTTTGAACGTCTAAAAATACATCGGGAGTACCATTATATGATTGAATTACATAAGGGCCATATTGATCCATATTCTCGCGTAACCAAACCTCTGCTCCTGAACCAATATCCACCCCTAATACTTTACCCTTAATATCATCAAGAGATGAAATATTAGAATTAACACTTACAATCATCCCCATGCCTGTATCAAAATGAGGTTCAGAGAAATCCATCATAATTTGTCGTTCTTCATTTATGAAGATATTAGATGCGGCAATATCCCACTTTTGTGATAATAATCCAGTGAATAGACCCGTCCAAGCGACATCATAATAAACAATTATTTTATTCAACCTTCTCGCTATTTCGTTCAAAATATCCGGTTCATAACCTATTAAAGGCTGAGATGGATCGGAATTTGTATAATAAGAACGCGGCGGTGTCGTGATAACTAACCCAACGTGAAGTTCGTCATCATGCCTATCAAACTTATCATTACCGACGGACACGACATTTTGTGCAACTGCAAGATTAGAAAGAATAAATAGAGCGCTAAAAGTTAAAATATAAATAAGTAATTTCATTTATTTCTCATCATAAATATCGTGTTTTACCCCAAAAACCATCTGGTAATTCAAGAAATGGCTTAGCATTCATGCGATTTATCATTTTATTTGTTTCATTTTGGGCCTGACTCAATATTTCTTCTTTACTAACCCGAGTAGGCAATTTATTTTCCATCATAACTTCCCCTCCCACGATTACCGTATCAACGTCATTACCATTGGCAAAACAAGCTAACCTATACGGTTCCATGTTAACCGGATGTAGATGGGCAGATTGCATATCAATTAATATAATATCACCGCATTTTCCTATTTCTAAGGATCCAATTTTATGATCTAATCCAAGAGCTATTGCGCCATCAATAGTTGCCATTTCAAGAGCTTTTCCTGGTGGCATATATGATGCATCACGATAATGAGTTCTATGATAATGCATTAATTGTTGGATGTGGCGAAACATATCCCCGGACCTGTCTGGTGCTGTAGCGTCAGAACCTAGGCCAACAACTACGCCAGCATCAATTAAGTCTATAACTGGGCAGTATCCGTAAATTGATGCAACAGCAGATGGATTATGGGCAATACGTGTATTTGTTTTTGCGCAAATTTCTATTTCTTCCTTAGATAAGTTTGTTGCATGTGAAAGTAGTACATCTGGTCCTAATAACCCTAAGTCATCAGCTCGCTTTATGGAACCCCCGGTATGGCCATCTTGAGTGAAAATTACATTTGCCTCTTTGGATAGTTCACGAACAAATTTAACTTGACTGACGGCTTCTTCAAAATCTACGGACGACATATTTTCTTTATGTTCATTCCGCAGAACAGGATAAATCATAGCAATCATTATGCGCTCATCAATGGATCTATTCCAGCGCGATAATATTTTCTCACAAGTTGCAATTTGTTTCTTAAAGTCAACATCGTATTCTGTAGATTTATTGCCATCCCACCGCGAATATTTTAATGGATGTGGAGCGCGTGTTGGTCCAATAGCAACAACTGACCTTGTACCTACTTCAGCTACCCCCCTACAGTGGGCATTTGCGTAAATAGGGTCATCTGTTCGCATGATTGTATCACCCCCACCAAGCAATGAAACGCCACATGTTACACCAAAACGAAGTCTTTCTAGAGCTGCCAAGCGTGCTTCCGCATACCAAAATTCAGGAGTTGAACCAGACGTATAGATCGTGCCGCAGTTTCTTTCCCAATCACTGTTCATGGCCATAGTTTTAACTAAGCCATGACCAGCATGGGCATGTACATCAATCAATCCAGGCATGATAACTTTACCTTCCGCATTAATTGTGCGTTCTGCACTGAAGGTATCTTTAGCAGCTTTTGAAGTACCTATAAAAACTATAAGACCTTTATCAATGACAACCCCGCCATCATTAATTACTCTACGGTCCTTGTCTATTGTAACAACTGTTCCACCATAAATTATAAGATCAACCATTTATATCTTCTCCAACTTTTAATGTACGATGTAAAATATCAAATGTACATATGGTCATTTTAATCGGAGGGTAAATTAAATAGTTTGCAGCTATATAACGTTTGTTGTTAGGATTGTTGTTAGGATTGTTGTTATGGTATAAATTAACATGATAAAACCAAGTGAGTAGAAAACTTGTACAATAAAACGAATAATAGTTATCTAGTTCAAGGAAGAGAATGCGGCGATTGCGAAGTTTGCTGCAGAACAGTTTCAATTAATACGCCTGAACTTAAAAAAACAGCAAATACAAACTGTCATAACCTAAGACCTCAGGGAGGATGTTCCCTTTACCCATCCTGGCCGCCCGTTTGTCAAAAATTTTATTGTGCTTGGCGAACCATGGAAGACCTTGATGATAGCTGGCGACCCGATCAAAATCAAATAATGATAGAATTTGCTAGAGAAAATTTTCCCGGTCCATTTGCCGAACAAACTGGTTTTCGCTTTACTGTTCTTGATAGAAATAAATTATCAAAAAATAGAAAATTTGCTCGATTTATTATGGAGAAAATCAGAAATGGAATCCCCTGCCTTCTAGCATTTGGAATAGAAAAAAATACAGAGCCTGCAGCTGCATTTCTTAACTTTGCTCTTGAAAAAGCAGTAAAATCAAATAAAGTTAATGCTGTCTTACGCGAACTAACCAAGGCACTAGAAGCCTGCGATAATAGGCCAAAGTTAAGGTTTAAAATCAAAAATGAAGAACTTGTTTTAGCAGAAGAAGAAATTTAGAATATTTATTATTTTCTCCATATAACGGGAAATAAATTACTATCCATAGGGTCACCGGGGGAAAGTCCGGGGTCAGAGACAATATCAGCTGTTCCTGGCCGAGGATCCCAAACTACATCTTCCCCCGTCCAACGAGTGGCGTAGCCACGCCTACGAACCTTTGAGGTGGCATTTCCTTTTGCACCATGAATAGTATTAAAATTATGTACGAGACAATCACCAGGCTGCAAATCATAACAAATGATTTGATCTTCCGGAACTGTCGCATCAATATCAGGTAAAACTTTGAGTAAACCATCACCATAATTATCGTTATTTTTACCATTAAAACTCTGAGGGCGATATCTATTACCTGTAGCGTGTGAACCTTTTACATAGCGAACGCCGCCAGTTTCTTCAGTGACATTATCCATTGCAAACCATATTGAACAAACTTGAGTACCCTTGACTTTCCAGTAAGGGGCATCCTGGTGCCAAGGTGTTGGTTCAACCGATCCCGGCTCCTTGACAAGCAAATGGTCAAAAAACATATTTATTTTACTAGCGTCCATGAGATATGCAGCAATTTTTGCCGCTTCACTTTCCATAATAAATTTTTTAAATTTATCATTATAAGTCCATAAAAACTGATCCCCAAAAAATCTTGTAGATTTTTTACTATCCGCGTACTCCTCGGCCATTTCACTTGGCTTATTCATGCATTCTTCAGTCGCTTGTCGCATAAAATCAACCCACTTAAGGTCAAACACACCACTTAATTTTACAACACCATCACGTCGATATATTTCAATATCTTTATCCGTAATATTCATAAATTATCTCCGTTAACTATATTAACCTCTATCCCTATTCTATAACTTAATAGAAAGTTGCAACAGCAAGTAAACCTAATATTAATATGCTAAAGATAGGTGCACGTAATATATTTATATGGTAAATCCTAATGAAATTAACAATAAAAGTATAGATGTTGGCTAAAGCACAGGTTTAGGCAGTCTCAAATTGGCCTTTTCATATTCAAATTTATAATTATTTAAAGACATAATAAATTATTATGTAAACTAAGCTCCTTTATCTTATCCTATTCTATTCTATTTTCGACGTCCAAGTACTATGCTCTCCAGGCATATGAGCACCAAGATCTTCCCCTACTTCCTTATTGATGAGCCTATTTAGACGATTATTAAGATCTAAAATCAATTCTCGTTGACTTTCGGGGTTTTCAGCAAGGTTAGTCATTTCAAGGGGGTCAGCATCTAAATCATAAAGCTCCAAATCATTGCGTCCTACCAAAGTTTCCCATGTTTTAGGTAAATGGTGGTCACCTGGCGTAAACCAACGTGAATACTTATACTTAGAGGTAATTATGCCACGACCAAGCGTTCTTTTATCAAATTGTATAAAGTCATCAGGATAACTAAACTGAACTGCCGGGGCACCATTTTTCTCTGCTTCTTTTTGAACCATTCTTATTTTTTCAAGCCTTGAGTTACCCTGTGTTGTATTACTGAAACAAACAAGAATTTCATCACGTTGGTCTTTAGCACTCACACCTTTTACAATATTTGAATAATCATATCCTTTAAGCCGTGCCTCAACAGATTTATAATCCTCCCCTATAAGGCCAATGAGTGTCGGTCCAAAATCAATGGCACTCATTAATGCATTTGACTTGATGCCTTTCTCGCCGTCAGGGTCACGAATGACAAGTGGAATATTTAAATTTTCCCGATACATAAATGGACCTTTATGGCGAAGGCCGTGGGCCCCACCCATTTCACCGTGATCAGCAGTTAAAATAACAATAGTATCGTCTGACATTCCTAAGACATCAACCGCGGCTAACAAATCACCAATAATTTTATCAGAATCCACAAGGCAAGCGGCATAATAATTAATCACATTGCGACACGCCTCTTCGTCAGAAACCTCCTGCTCACCGTAAAAGTATTGACCTAATTTTACAAACTCCATTTGTGCTTCAGGTTTTTTACTAAGATCATCATAAAAGTTATCAGGAACATCAAAACCAAAGTCGTAATTATATGGGTATTTATCCTGCGCAGGACGCATTTCACTGACAAGGCCGGGGCGCAGTCGAGTTTCTGCCTGCTTACCATTAGCATCTAGCCACATAATATCATGCGGGTTTACGAAATTAACTGCAAGAAGCCATGGCTCGTCAGCACCCTGCTGACGTTTTAGATAATCTTTTGCATTACACAAAATCTTACTATCTTTTTCCGCCCCTTCGTAAACGATGCCAGCAGTGTCACCCTCTGTATGCCATTCATCAAAACCGTATTCGGCAAGCGCATCTAAATTATCCTCATCAAACCCAACAGAGAGATGCCATTTACCTTTATAGGCAGTTTTATAACCAAGCCCCTTAAACATTTGTCCAATAGTTGGTGTATTATTCACATTAAGTATTGGGTCTCCCTCGCCAAGTCCGGGGTTCGTAAAAATTGTGGTTTGCTGAACATGTTGGCCCGTATAAATAACTGACCGCGAGGGGGCACAGGAAAGAGTAGCTATATTAAATTCTTCAAAGGAAACACTCTGTGTGGCAAACTTTTCACGCATTGGAAGTTTAAGTCCTTTAGGTAAGGTTGACCAAGCACGCTCCTGATCCATCATAATTATAAGAACATTTTTATGTTTTGATGATGATACTATCTCCTGAGCATTAGCGATATCCGTCGCCGACACGAGAGTAATTCCAGCAGCCGATGCTGCCACACCTTTTGAAAACTCTCTTCTTGTTATGTTTTTTACTGACATTTATTTTCCTCTATTTTATATTCTAAAATCTACCACAACAGACTTTCATTTTATCACCAGTAACTGCGCTTGATGCATCCGATGCATAGAACAGGGCTGCTTTTGCAACCTCTTCAGGGTCGACCCAACGTTTAAGCGCTGCAACATCGGTGTAATTTTCACGCTCTATTTCACTTGCCGGCCTGCCCTCTGCTTTAGCACGATGTTCGAGAATTCGATCCATATTTTTACCCGATACAGCACCTGGAAGAAGAACATTTACCCTTACATTATCCGGTCCAACTTCGCGTGCAACTGCTTCTGTCATGCCAACAAGTGCAAATTTAGTAGCAGTATAAGCTGAGCGCATCGGATATCCCTCAATGCCCATCAAGGACGACATATTAATAATTGAACCTGATTTTTGTGCACACATTATTCTCGCAGCTTCACGCATACAATGCATTGCACCAAAGAGATTTATCTCGGCACACGCTCTCCATTGATCAACATTCACCTCAGCGATTGGGGCCACTGGTCCAGGAATACCCGCATTGTTAACTAAAATATCAATATGACCATTGATTAACTGGGCTTTAGTAAAAAGTTTTTGAACATCTTCAAACTTTGAAACGTCACAGACAATAGCTGTCCCATTATTACGTTCTGCCACCGGCAAAATTGTCTCAAGGCTTCTCCCAGTTACCACTACGTGAGCACCGTGATCTGCAAACGTATTTGCAACGGCCTCACCTATTCCCGTACCACCACCTGTGATGATTGCAACTTTACCCTCGAGTGTGTTTAATTTCATATCAATTTTCCTTCTTCCATTTTCCGTGATGGATCAAAAAGTGGTAATTCCAGCTCTTCACCCAATATATAATCGCCCATTAATTTAGAAATATAAGGCCCTATTGTATAACCACCGCGCACGCAGCCAAGAATAAATACATTATCATTATTTGGGAGCTTTCCAGCAAGAGGGTAAAAATCGGGAACATTTGATTCAAAGCCAGTCCACGATCGAACAATGCGAATTTTTGAGAGTTCGGGAACAACAAATTGAGCTAGTTGCAGATTAGGAATGAGACTATCAATCGAAACGTTACCTCGCCCATCCTCTGGTTTTCCTTTACCCTGCCAACCACCGCCAATAAGTACTGTACCATTCGCTTTCTGTTTCATAGTAAGAAGACCCGTAGCATGGCCAATAACAGAATTCATAAGTTTTGGAGCACGTTCTGTCACCGAAACCGTATTCACCCTAGCCCTAATTGGTAAATCTGCCCCCAGCATGGCTGCAATAGTTTTCATCCAACCCCCACAAGCTAACAATATGCGCCGCGCTGATATTGTCTGACCGCCTGAATTTATTTCATACCCCTCTGATGTACGCCGAATACTGGTGACCTTAAACCTTTCAAAAAAATGAATGCCCGCATCTTCAATTTTATTGCGGTAATACTGACCCGTTAGAGACGAATTTGCAAAACCATCATCAGGGCAATAGCTGGCCGCTACAATTTTTTTTGTCAAATGTGGTTCAATATTTTCTAATTTATTTGGTGTTATGAAGGTAATATTGGCACCCGCTTCTCGCTTCATATTCATGCGTTTATTAAGCAGTTCCGCTTCGCGGTCATTAAAAGCAAGTGTATATCCCCCAGTTTTTGTAAAGCCAACTGCAGAACCCATACTTTCCCATTCTGCATGACCTTTAATAGCGTATGGCATAAGCTTAACTCTTTTTATTTGCATGGAAAGGGTCCCCGCATTAACACCGGAGGCGCCACCACCAATATCACCTTGTTCAAGAATGACCGTATTCATACCGCCTGCAGCAAGCTGGAGGGCTGCACCACAGCCCATTATCCCACCACCAATAACCGCTATGTCAAACGTACCCGTCATAGAGGTGATACCCCTGGAATAGGAAGGTCATTATAATCAAGCTCATTAGACACACTATCCATACATACTGGTCTCAGTGGCGGTCTCGCACTTGGAATTCCTATTTCTTTACGATTTTTACCTGTTAAATATTCAGTAAGAATGGAAACACTTTCATTACAATAACGACCACCACATGGCCCCATGCCACAGCGCGTGCCTGACTTAATGGCGTCGGGAGAAAGAGATCCGTTTTTAATTTCATAATCAATCTCGGCACGGCTAATCCCCTCACAACGGCAGACTTCTGTTTCTGCCGAAATAAAGCTCTCATAGCCTGCCCTTGGAATAGAGAGTTTTGTAGCCGCCAGGCCAAATTTTATTGAAGCTTCATATGCTATTTGGTTGATGTCAACACGGTTACTCATTCCAGTATCTTCAAAAATAGCATTTGCGGTGAGCCCTCCGCGATGAGGGGCAGCATCTGCACCCAATATTCCTGCATTGTCGCCACAAGCATAGAGACCAGATATGGACGTACGGCCATATTTATCAAGCGTGGGCACCCAGCCACCCAGCTTTTCATCAAAGTGATGATCTGCACCAGCTAGGCGGGTTGCCTCAATAGCTGGCATAAGCCCGTGGCCATAACAAACGCTTTCAGCTGATATATACTGTTCCTCTTGACTTATTAAACTCCAGTTTTTATCCACCGCACAAATATTTGCCCCTTCGACTGAACTCTCACCTGCTACACTTTTAACTGCATATTGCCAATAAATGGGCACCCGATTTTTATACAGTGAAATCATCCACCTTAAGCCCTGAATGATAAGCGAAGGGTTTCTAAGCATCGCGGGCAGTGCACTTAACCAATCCTTGCGACTATTCAACGAAACAACTGCCGACACCTGACCACCGAGCCTTAAAACCTCACTGGCAACGTAAAAAAGCAACGGACCATTTCCTGCAACAATAGTACGCCGCCCCGGTATTATCATGTGCTCCTTAAAAAGTGCAGTTGCTCCAGCTAGACCAAATACTCCTGGGAGGGTCCACCCTGGAACTGGAATAACCCTTTCCTGAGCACCGGTGGCAATAACTAATTTTTTTGCTTTCACTTGCTTTTCTTCGCAGCCTTGAATTCCAAGGGTCCAATAATCATTTGTTTTTTCTATCTGCCAAACACGAGCACCAAACATTAAATTCACCGGGCCTGCACCAACACGAGATCTTAAATCATCCCCTGCTATACTATAGTTATTTTTAGGCGCATTAAGTATGGATTCTGATCTTGCCCGCCATACTTGTCCTCCAGCATCTGATTGCTCGTCGATGAGTAAGGTTTTTAAACCCCCGGAAGAAGTTTCAAGAGCCGCCGTTGCGCCAGCAGGGCCAGCCCCTATAACGATTACGTCATACATTGTCAGCTCGCTTTATCTTTAGTCCATTCGACACTTTAGTACGACAGGCCTCAACCCTCCGTTGATTTATTTCTACTACACACTCCTGGCAAACGCCCATCACGCAGAACATCCCCCTTGGAGTTTGCGAGTTGGGAGCATCGCGTAGGTGAGTAACACCAACCCTCAGTAATGCTGCAGCAATACTCTCACCTGCAAAACCATTATAGGTCTTGCCATCAAATTCGAATAAAATTTCTTCAGCCCGCACGATCATTGTCAGTATGATATTCCTAATTCATCAAATTTTTTCTTTATTGAATCAACAACTTCGTCTGTAGCCGCATAAACTGGATCTCTAGGAACACCAGCTGGCTGACCTATTAAGTTTAGTGCTGCTTTAAAAGCTGCAGGCCAAGTAGAGTGTCCCATAAGAAGTTCATAAAGAACCGTAAGCTTATGATGAATTTCCGCTTGTTTAGCTCCAGGTTTTTCTTTTGCAAGTGCTACAATATTTGCAGTATCAGCACCTAAAAATTCTGGTCCCGTAGCAATAAAACCACTAGCTCCCAAAGCAATACCAGGCATTATGTAATGACATGGCCCAACCATAATAGCCATTTTATCCGCGTAGCGATTAATAAGGTGGGTATGATGGAAGTAATCACGATTACTTTCTTTTATGCCAATAATGGGAGCAACATCCATTATTGCGCCAATATCGTCAATTGTTAAATTAAGCCCAGCTCGGCGTGGTGAATTATAGGCAACAATAGGCATATCAATAGCCGCAGTCAGCTTTTCAAACCGCCCCAGAAGCTCATCACGTGTAGTTTTAAGTACATATGTCTGCGGCATAGATAGAACCGCAGCAGCACCGTTTTCTTTTGCAGCCAAAGCAAAATCAATGTTATTTTTAAGTGTTGTTGCAGAACATCCAGTTATCACTGGTACACGCCCAGCAGACTCGTCAACAGCCAGGCGGGTTAAGCGACCTTTTTCCGCCGCTGACAATGCCCAACTTTCTCCGTTATCGCCAGATACACAGATAGCTGAAGCCCCTTGACCAATTAGCCAACTAACAAGAGATTGAAAAGCATCTTCCATAATATCACCCGCTTCATTAAAAGGGGTCACTACCGCAGGGACAAAGCCATGCAAATCTTCTTTTTTCATTTTATTCCTCTAGTTCTACCCAATATATGGACCCAGTTTGGGCCTCAACTAAATAAAGGGTGTTTTTTTGATAAATTAAACTTGTAATCCAGAGTCCATCCGGAAGTTTGATAAGTGCTAAGGTATCACCAAAAGTGTTATAAACATATGCACGCCCTGCCTGAGCGTGGGCCACAGCAAGGTTGCCATTTGAATGCACCGCTAGTCCGTCAGGGCCAAGTCCACCTGACATTTGAACGTAAGTACCCACCATTGGCCATGTCCGGTCTGGATAATTTGCCATAAAACGCCATACAGCATTGGCTCGGGTCGCAGCCACATAAACGAATTTACCCTCGGGGCATAAGGCTATACCATTTGGATACGGAACGTTAGCAAGCACATGCTTAAGTTCGCCGCTTGCACGCAGGCAATAAACGCCACCCGTTGGGTCAGTAAGACTTGTCCTTCCGCTATCGGTAAACCAAATATCACCATTTTCGGCGATACTTAAATCAGAAAGCCCTTTAAATTGATCACCAGGGATCAATGTCTTTAGATTTCCATTACCATCATATTCAAGCAAACCATTTTTATAATCTGTAATTATAAAGTTACCGTCAGATTTTTGTTTAATCGAATGCGGCTCTCCATCATATTCTTTATCAACATGCCATTCACCATCTTGATTAATACAAAATATACGTCCATAAGGAACGTCAACAAGCCAAAGGTTGCCATGGCTATCAAGGTCTGGTCCCTCAAGAAATGAGTGAAGAGACTGACCAGGCCTCGTCATTTTAACCCAATCAGTCGGCTCACCCTTAAAATGAAATTCATCAGGCAATTTAGACCAAAGCTTTGCAGTTAAGCACTGGGTCATGCGATTACCCCATCTTTTCTATACTGTTTAATTTCTGATTTTGAAATACCTATCCCAAACAGTATTTCATCAGTATGTTCACTAAAACCCGGAGGTGGCGTTGTAATTTCTGCCCCACCCTCGAAATGAAACGCAGCCTTAGGAAGCGTTACGCCTTCCACCTGCTCAAAATAATTTTCTAACTGCGGATCTAATACCGCCTCATCTAACGTGCGCTCTCTCTCCGCCGGAACACCGACAGCATGAAATATTTTTTGCCACTCACTTGCATTCTTATCAAGCAATATATCACTCAAGGTAATTTTAATCTGATCTCCTGCCGCCCACAGGCTATTCCAATCAGTAGGCGCATATAAACCTTTTGATACAGTGTAACCAAGTTCTATCAAACACCTCCACATTCGACGGTTCTGAGAGTGAGTAAAGGCACCCATCATCAATATCCCGTCCATAGTAGAATAAGCACTGATCCCTGGCTCTTTATCACGCAGAGCCTTTATTGGATGTTGTGCTGCTGCTGCCTCAGGAGCCATAAGGTTCATTGCTACTTCAAGCATCGAGCAGCTAATATGTGTTCCAGAACCAGTCATTTTAACCTGATGAAGCGCAGCCGATATTGCAAACGCAGCATTATATCCCGCCGCGTAGTCAACAAATGACACGCCGGGCTTATGACCTCCGGACTGAGTAATAACGCCGCTGGTTGCCTGTATGACATTATCATAAGCATTAACTTCTGCTTTGGGCCCGCTGCTACCAAAACCAGTTAGGGAGCAATAAATCAATTTTGAGTTAACTTTTTTAAGGTCATTATAAGCAAGGCCAAGTTTAGACAGCGCACCCGAACGATAATTTTCTACGAGAATATCTGCATTCTTTACTAACTCTTTAAAAATGGATTGGCCTGCTTCCGTCTTAAGATCAAGTGTAATAGCCTTTTTATTAGATGCCTGCACTTGATAGTTAAGGCCGCGCAGTTCTGCGTTCTGTAGTGCGTCTGGACCACGCCCACGTGCACAGTCAGGATTAGCTGGATCTTCAATTTTAATTACCTCTGCACCAAGAAGTGCAAACTGATAAGTCGCAAATGGTCCGGCGAGCACATGAGTGAGGTCTAGTATTTTTATATTTGCATATGGTTGCATCATGACTATCTTATATTCTTTATTGTTTTTCATTTCAATATATGTTTTATAAATAAACAATTGTTTCTTATATAAAACTAATTATTAATGGATCCTTATTATGTCACACGTTCTGCATAGAAATATAAGTATAACTGTGCCCACTGTCAAAAGAGCGGAGGGTAATTATCTTATAGATGATACAGGAAAAAGATACCTTGATGCCAGTGGCGGTGCTGCTGTCTCCTGTCTCGGCCATACAAACCAACGTGTAATTGAAGCTATAAAAAAACAGTTAGATAAAGTATCATTTGCCCATACTGGTGTGTTTACCAATGAACCGGCCGAAAAACTTGCTACTTACTTGATTGAAAATGCTCCTGCAGGATTTGGAAGCGGGCGTGCCATGTTTCTTGGTTCTGGCTCTGAAGCAATGGAAGCCGCTCTTAAGCTTGCCCGACAATACCACCTTGAGCGTGGGGACGAGAAGCGCGCTAAAATCATTGCCCGCGACAGATCCTATCATGGTAACACCCTAGGTGCATTGGCCACAAGCGGCCATAAACAACGCCAAATGCCATTTGCGCCATTGTTGATCGATGTAGCCCATATACCTCCTTGTTACGCGTACCGTTTTAAGAATGATAATGAAAATGAACAACAATTTGGTTTGCGTATGGCAAATACTCTAGAAGAGGAAATATTAAGACAAGGACCAGAAACGGTTGCTGCCTTCGTTGTGGAGCCTGTATCCGGCGCCTCACTAGGAGCGGAGCCAGCCGTGCCTGGTTATTTTAAGAGAATTCGTGAAATATGTGATCAATACGGTGTCCTCTTTATTGCTGATGAAGTCATGTGTGGCATTGGTCGAACAGGATATTTATTCGCCATGGAAGCGGAAGATGCATGCCCTGACATCATTACAATCGCTAAGGGTCTTGGAGCAGGCTATCAACCCATAGCATCCCTACTTGCAAACGAAAAAGTTATTAATGCAATCAAAAATGGTACTGGAAACCTATGGAATGGGCATACATATATGAGCCACGCCATTGCCTGTGCCGGAGCCCTTGCAGTTCTTAAAGTGATTGAGGAAGATCAATTACTTGATCGGGTCCGGTCTCAGGGTGCAAAGTTTAAAAAAATGCTTAATGATCGGTTCGCGGATCACCCCAACATAGGTGATATTCGGGGTCGCGGTCTTTTTTGGGGGCTTGAGATTGTAAAAAATAAGAAGACAAAAGAACCATTCCCTGCCGCATTTAATTTGGCTGGTAAAATCAAGTCAGATATACTTGAGAATGGAATGCTCAGCTATCCATCTCAAGGCTGCGTGGATGGAATAAACGGAGATCATATTCTGCTCGCCCCCCCTTATACAGTTAGTGATGAAGAACTTAATTTTATATTAGAAACAACACATAAATCCCTTTTAAAACAATTAGATAAAATAATTAACTAAGGTATTACATGAATAAAACAATAATCACATGTGCCGTAACCGGCAACTTAACAAGCCGAGAGGCACATCCAGATCTGCCCATCACACCGCAAGAAATTGCTGAGGCAGCTCTGGAGGCTGCATCAGCAGGGGCAGCCATAGTCCATCTACATGTAAGGGACCGCGAAACGGGCAAAGGATCAATGGATTTTTCATTGTATGATGAAATGGTCACCCGTATTCGTGATAAAAACACTGATGTAATTTTAAACCTAACCACAGGTGAAGGGGGACGCTTCGTCCCAGATAAAGAAAATCCAATGGTTGCTGCTCAAAACTCAACACTTTGTCGACCAGAACTCCGGGTAAGTCACGTAGAAAAGTTAAAGCCAGAAATATGTACTCTTGATCTAAATACAATGTGGTCAGGGCAAGCCGCAGTAATAAACACACCGGAAAATCTTAAAATTATGGCCGAACGCATATATGCTGCTGGCGTTAAACCTGAGATAGAAATATTTAATAGTAGTGATATGCATCTACTTAATTATTTTATTAGTGAAGGTGTAATCAAATCTCCAGTGATGGTTCAGATGGTCATGGGCGTACGCTTTGGTGCCCCCGCTAACAGTGAGACCATGCTTTACCTTAGGTCTCAGTTACCAGAAAATTCTATCTGGGCCGCCTTTGGAATTGGCCGTATGGAATACCCTATGCTTGCGCAAGCATTTGTTGCTGGCGGGCACGTCCGCGTTGGTATGGAAGATAATCTTTATATTAAAAAAGGTGAACTTTGCACTGGTAATGCCCAACTTGTTGAAAAGGCTGTCCATATTATACACGAGCTTGGTGGAAATATAGCAAGCACAGCAGAAGCGAGAGAGATATTAGGACTATAAAAATGCTATCCCGAAAACCCCAGGTCTCTAGATATACTTTTCGCAGCGCCCACAACTGTAGGAACATAAAAGCTGTCAATTTTATCGAAGTTAAAACCGCTGTCAGGGCCAGAAATATCAATAACTGCGGCTACAGCGCCTGTTTCGTCAAAGATCGGTGCGGTGATGGTCGAGCCTCCCCGCTGCACGTATCCACGGGAAACTACATGTCCCAAATTACGCGCGTCACGGATACGTACTATCAAAGCATTTACATTTTCTGGTGTATGATTAGTCATTTTTTTGAAACTCGTATTATTAAAAAGCTCGATAACTTTTGGATCAAGCATATCACCCAACAAAACCCATCCAAGTGGACTGGCATAGATAGGTCGACGCTCTCCTCTAGAAATATTGCTAACAAAGGGAGATTTAGACACAATGTTATCCAGATAAAGAACTTCTCTACCTTCCCGGATAGCAAGATGACTAGAAATTTCAGTGATATCACGCAATTTTTCAAGATGTGGCTTGGCAATTTTAATAATATCCTGGCCATTAAGATAAAAAAAGCCAAGACTCAAAACTCGCGGGCCAAGGTCATAAAGCTTATTACTACTATCCGTAATAAGGAAACCAAGGTGTTTAAGCGTGTAGGTAATACGAAAGGCAGAGGAGCGGGATACGTCAAGTTTTTTGGCGATTTCAGCAATAGTAAGTGGGTTATTAGCCTTTGCCACTATCTCCAGAACGCGCAGTCCGCGATCCAAGCCAGGTACAAAATAACGTTCATGGTTCTTGTGAAGAGTTTCTAACATCTATAGGATAGCCTAAAATTAACGATAATTGTTTTACATACAAAACTTAAGGATAAGGAATGACACATTCCAATAAAGAAATCAATCGTTTAACACCTACTAATGAAGATACTGTAGGCCCCTACTATCCTCCATCACTTTGTGAAAACAATAGTATGGATATGACAAGTATTCGTAGTGGTATCGTCTTCAAACCATTGGGTGAAAAAATAAATATAAAAGGTTGTGTAAAAGACATCGATGGTAAACTTTCTAACGGCTGTCTGCTTGAGTTTTGGCAACCCAATAGCCAAGGGGTTTACTACCGAGCGGACACAGAAAGTCATGAGATGGTTGATCCATGGTTTACCGGCTATACCCGCCATAGAACTAAAGATGGTAATTTTAGCCTAACTACCATCAAACCAGGTACAGCAGATGGTAGAGCACCTAATATTACAGTTACAATATTCTCTGACGGGATTATGCGAGTAGTTACCCAGCTATTTTTTGCAGATGAAAAGTCTAATAGGGATGATCCTCTTCTACTTTCTATCCCAGAAGAATTGCGCGAAAGGCTCATGATCAATAAAATTAGTGACCACAAATATGAAATTGAAATTATTATGGCCGGCAAGAATGAAACTCCCTTTTTTGATGATCTGTTAAGTTAGGAATAAAATTATGACTAAATATGGAAGACAGCTGGGGATCGGGCCAACCGATAACACCTCAAATGAAAGAACCCCTCGAAATAAACTTAATCTCATACCAGAAGCCGCACGCAAATCCTTTGTCCCTTATGCTCCAGGAATTCATGGCATTAATTTAGCTGAAGCAGATATGACGAGGATTGCCCCAGGAAGGCCGCGCGCATCTGGAGAAGCTATCAAAGTATCAGGGAAATTAATGGATGAATATGGGAGCCCTATCAAAAATGCTCTAATCGAAATTTGGAATGCCAACCAGCATGGGGGCTATACACACGATGAAGATCATTCAGGACTTCCCATTGATCAAAACTTTCTCGGCATAGGTCGAACCCTAAGCAACAGCGATGGTAATTACGAATTTTGGACAATTAAGCCGGGCGCATACTTAGCTCGCCCTGATATTGGCCGTTGGCGTCCCCCGCACATCCATGTATCAATTATTGGTGGTTCTTCACGCCTTATTTCACAAATGTACTTCCCCAACGATCCACATAACGATAAGGATCCCATGCGGATTCTAATGGGTGACAACTTTAAAGCTAATATTGGCAAAAAATATAATGTAACAGCTAATGATTTTGATTGCGGCTATAATTTTGACATTATAATTGGGGGTAAAAATCCAACATTTTTTGAAAATGATATCACTTAATATAATTGCTTTTAATTAAATTAATTGCATATTAGTAAATTTCACACTATAAACAAAGCATAATTTATACTTTGTAATATGAGATTTATTTTAATGGCATTTGTGAAAGTCAAGACTACCAAACCAGACGAAATTCCTGTCTGTGACATTAGTGCACTCCTTGACGGGAGTAATCCTCTTGGTGTAGCGCGAGAACTTCGAGCGGCAAGCACTGGCCTTGGTTTTATCTATATAAAAGGTCACGGGATTCCTCAACACATAATCAACAATGCAAGGTCCGAAGCTTACAAATTTTTTAGAAGTACCAAAGCTCAAAAATCAACCACACCCATCACTAATGAACATCGTGGCTGGATAGGTTCAGGAGGGGCAATGATGGATGATGGTGCCAAAACTGACCTAAAGGAAAGTTTTCTTTGGGGGTTTGATAACTTAAATCAACCAGACCACTCGCTCCGCGGACAAAACATCTGGCCCTCTAATAATGAAAAGATGAAATTTTCCACTATAGAATACTTTAAAAGAGTTCATAAGGTTGCAGAATATCTTATGAGGGGATTTGCTTTAGCTCTTGACCTTGATCAAAACTTCTTTCTCAAGACTTCCAATGAACCTCTTAGTCGCGGATCATTCGTTTATTACCCTTATCAGTCAGAGAAAAATATCAATGAACAGTTCGGTGCTAGTCCCCACACAGATTTTGGTGTCCTCACCGTCTTGGCCCAAGATAATGTAGGTGGCCTTCAAATAAAAAACTGCGATGGAGATTGGATAGAAGCCCCCCCGATCCAAGAAACGCTGATTGTCAACGTTGCCGACTTACTCCACCGTTGGACTGCCGGCGCTTATAAGTCCACACAACATAGGGTGATCAATAGTTCCGGTCGCGAAAGGCTTTCTATTGTGCTCGCATATGACCCTAATCCAGAAACAATCATCGACCCCTGCGATATCTTTGGCCCGGATTTCAAGGATGGTAAACCACCTATTACTTGCGGTGACTACCTTGACTGGCGTTTTGATAAAGCTTTTGCTTATAGAAAGGATCATTCTGTTGCCCGATAATCAAATGGATATAGCCATTGGAACCTCCCTCAGAGAGTTACGTGAAAACCATGGCCTTAATGCGAAAGAACTCGCTGCAAGTGCAGGTATCTCAGCCGCTATGATCAGTAGAATAGAAAGTGGTCAAGTTTCGCCATCTATTTCGACGCTCTCCTCCCTCAGTGAAGCGCTCGATGTGCCTATGGTTAGTTTTTTCCGTGACACCGCGTCCGCCCATGTTGACTATACTCATGTTAAAGACGGACAGGGCATTCACTCTACTCGAATTATCGAAAACCACAGCCATAAGTTTATTAACCTTGCTTCACACATGCGTCGTGACCTTGGTTTTGAAGCTCATATTGTTACTATGGAAAAGCAGGATGCCTCCGCACCCACCTATATAGGGTATGGGGTCGTCTTCATGCATGTGCAGTCTGGCGAGGCAAAATTTAATTACGGACAAAATAAAATTCATTTAAAAAAAGGAGATAGCCTTACGCTTGATAGTGAGCTTAGCCATGGTGTGGCTGAGGTTCTGACATCTTCATTTACATTTCTCACAATAAAGGCAGAAAGAAGATGATTAATATTACTGAAAATCATATTAAAGGTGCAAGAAATTTACTAATAAACTGCGCTGAATTAAAGTCAGGTGATAAACTGTTAATTGTTTCTGAACAAAGTGACTTGGGTTGGTACGATGGTCACAGTGCTGAATTTATTGCCATAGAGGCAGAAAAAATGGGAATAAATCAGACACTGACTAAAGTTGGAAGCCCCAAAAATTTTCGCAGTACAGATCTTATTGAATTAATTGAAAAAAATACTGTTACTATATTTTTTAGTCGAATTGGTGACCAAGAGCGCTTTTCTCAACCCAAAGATGGTACCCGCATTGTAATGTGTTATATTCGTGACATGGATATGCTTTCCTCACCATTTGGCACCACAAATTATAATGCTTTTAAAGATTTTAAAAATGCAGTTGATGATATTTTATTTAATGCTAAAAAGATTGAAATAAGCTGCCCGCTTGGCTCTAATTTTTCTGGAGCACTTCCCAAACCACAAAAAAAGAGGAATGATAACGATCCTGTTCGTCGTTTTCCCCTTGGAGTGCACGAACCAATAGAGGCCAAAACATTTTCTGGTCAAGTGGCTCTGGATCGATATCTTGCCCCTACAGGATCAAGGGTTTATGAACCGGATTTCCTTAAGTTAAGTGAACCTATTATTGCTGAGATTAAATTAGGTCGAATTAAAGGCTTTACTGGTCAGGAAGACCAAGTAAAAAAGGTAAAGGAACATTATAATCAAGTGGCTAATAAGTTTAATATCGACCCTACCGTAGTTCATTCCTGGCACGCTGGTATTCATCCAGGCAGTAATTATAAGGTGCCAGAAAGTGATAACCCTGACCGATGGTCAAATACAGTTTTTAGTCAACCTGATTATATTCATTTTCATACCTGCGGTGACTATGCTCCAGGAGAGATAAGCTGCACAAATCACGGCCATACAATTAAAGTTAATGGCATGCCTCTTTGGAACAAAGGAGTGCTTTGTCCAAACATTTTTGAAAATACAAAAACATGTTTGGACACTTGGCCGGAATTAAAGGAACTATTCAACTAAGCCATAACTCAAGCTGCTTAATTAGAAAAATAAACTAAAATATTTCCTTAAATTGATAATCTATTGATTTTTTATACTAATTACTTGAACCTTTAACTTATAATTTTAAAACTTTAACTTAAAGAGAATAATATGACTGCCTGGATAAAAATGATAGAGGACGATGAGGCCACCGGCATCGTTAAAGACATGTACAACAAGGCTCGCTCACCTCATGGTACTGTCGACAATGTAATGCGCTGTCAGTCATTACGACCTCATACCATCGACGGCCACATGGCAATATACAAATCCGTACTTCACAATCCAGATAATACACTTCCATTTTGGTTTTTAGAGGTTGTAGCCTCTTACACCAGCATTATAAATAAATGTAAATACAGTCTTACTCATCATTTTATGAATGCAAGGCGTTTAATTAACAATAAACAAAAATCAGATGAAATATACGCCGCACTAGAAAGCAACAAACCGGAACGTTATTTTAAGGGTAAGGAGTTGGCACTTTTAAACTATACAGAAAAACTTACAGCTAGCGTTGCTAAAATGTCAAAACATGACATGGTTCCACTTCGAAAAACAGACTGCACTGACGGCGAAATCCTTGAGGTTAATCAAGTTGTTGCCTATTTTAATTATTCAAACCGTGTTCTAAACGGGCTCGGCGTTACTACTGAAGGTGATGTGATAGGATACTACAGTGAAGATGAGTAGAATATTTAAGACTTTATTGAATTAAGTAGACCAGGCCTTTCCAACATCTGAAAAAGCAATGCAACCTTTATAGTTACCAGGCATTGGATCATATAAAAGTTCTTCACTCGCTCCAATTTCAGATGTATAATAACCAAAAATTATTAACTCCCGTAACTGAAGATAAATATGCTTAGGTCTTTTATTATTAACGTCGTTCGATGCAATTTTAGTAATTTCAAGCCCTAGGCTGTCAAGCGTCGTAGTCTTTTCATCCCTGCTTAGGAAAGAGAAAGTATTACCTCGTTCAGATTTTATCGACTGATCAAGGGAATTAAGGCCTTTGATAAAACTATCCTGTTCTTCCTTTGTCATCCAGTTAGCTAAAAGTTCATCAATAAAATAATGAACATTAACAGATTTAGCGCCTAAAGTATCTGTATCAGGAATAATTGCATCAGCTAAATCCCCTACCAGATCAAGGTTTGCCTTACTCAAAACTTTAAGTTTGATATTTTTAGTATCTTTGGGTACTGATGCACCGCCATCGCAGGCTGATAAAACTGTGAGTGATACAGCGCCACCAGAAACCATAGCCATACGCTCTAATATCTCACGGCGATTTAGTCTTTTTAACAATCAATAGCCCCTTTTACTTTTTTAAAAAAAGTACATAACATAGTTAATATTACTAATTTTTATCAAACCGTTCCTTAAAGTCTGTAAGTTCAATTGAGAAATAATCCATAGCATTAAATTCTTCATCGGAAAGTTCAGGATGTTCCCATTTTTTATACCAAGAAGCATATTCAGGAATTTCATAAGAGAATTTCTTATAATATGTAGAATATGTTCGGACGTTTATGACAGGAAAGGCTTTCCCCATGTCGAACTCCATTAATCTCAACCAACCATCACTAAGAGCTACTGGGGGTTTATTAATATCCGTTCTAAGAGATTGACCTCTATCCTGATAGTCTGCCATAATTTGGTAAACTTTATTACCAAAATTATTTTTATCCGTTCTTCGGGACTGTGCATGGTTATGGCCACTTAGAACCATAAATATTTGATCATTTACAGCAATAAATTCTTCCCATATTTCTTCGGTCGCTTTATGATATCCTGGATCAACGCGAGAATAGTCTGCATTAATCCTTTGTTTTCGCTCACCATCTGTTGTTAGAAAATCATGCGTGGATATAATAGTAGGAATACCAATGTTTGCGTTAATAACTTCTTGAGCCCAATCCAAAACATCGTCACCAGACTGCATTTCAAGCCCTAGATGGAGAAATTTATAGCCTCCAGCTTGAAATACTTGCGCACTATTAGCTCCCCCATTATAGCTCGAAATATACCAGCTTTTATTTTTAAAATAAGGTCCTGTGTCACTGAAAACGCTTCTAAAGTTATCAAGTCCACCAACATGTGTCATCCCTATGATAGTGGGATCAAAACGAACAATACGCCCTCTTTCATCGCGCAATTCATCAAACCTATCACGCTGGCGAGGGAACCTACTATCACGCCAGTACCAGTCATAGTCGTGGTTGCCAGGTACTACTGAAAAAGGGATGCCTGTTTCAGCTAATATATTGTAACCTCGTTTAGCTAGTGGAATTTCGAAGTTTTGAATACCGCTATGGTTTTTTGGGTTTTTTTCTGGGCTATCATCAGCCGCAGTTAGCCCACGGTTTGCATGAGCGGGATCAACGCCATTTTCACGATGCTGCCAGACATCACCTACTGATGTAACAAATTCAATATTACCACCTCGTATATTTGTATTATCCGCTAGATACTGCATCTGCTGAATAAACATGCCAGCGCTATCAATAGGATAATTTTCCGTATTTTGGTGACTAAAATCAACCATGTTTTGGGTATCTGGAATAACAGCAATAGTAAACCTCTGTTCATCTCCACCACCTGTTTTACATGCAGTTAAAAAGGTAGAAAAAACAAGAATACTTATAATTTTAATTACAACTATTTTCATTTAATTATCACCAAATGGATCATCAATAGCAACTGATGGGTTGGTAAACCATACTGGCCCCTCTGGGCTCATGTAGCAGCAATCTTCCAGTCTCACCCCAAATTTTCCAGGGATAGAAACCGTCGGCTCAATCGAAAAACACATCCCCGGCTCAAGAGGGCGTTTGTTGCCAAGTACCGCGTTTCCCCATTCATGCATATCGAGACCAATGCCGTGTCCAGTTCTATGCGGAAGGCCAGGAGTTTTATAACCTGGACCGTATCCGGCATCAGTTATTACCTTACGCGCCGCTATATCAACATTTTCCTGCGGAGCTCCGAGCTGTGCTGCAGCAAAACCAGCCGCCTGTGCGGCTTTTTCGAGGTTCCAAACCTCTTCCTGCTCAGCTGTATGTTGCCCAAATACAAATGTGCGACTAATATCAGATGCATAATTATGGACATTACACCCTCCATCCATCAACACTATCATGCCTTCTTTCAATACCGGTTCAATAATCGAACCATGTGGCGATGAAGAAACTACGCCAAGCATCGTCCCCAGTGAACCAGACACCCCCAACGCAGCGTGTGCCTGCCTTGAAAGGTCACTAATGTCAGATCCACGCATCCCAAGCTCGATATGCTTAACGGTTTCCTTATAAGCAGCGATGGTTATATCACTAGCTTGCTGCATTAACTCAAGCTCCCTTAAAGATTTTATAATTCGGCATTCTGCAGTAATCGGATCAGCGCTAACTAGAACTAAATGCGGCGCTGCTTTACGAATTCCATCCACAAGGAAAAATCTTGTTTCTTCGCCAATTCCAATTTGGCCTTTTTCAATCCCCATATCATGAAGCATTGCGACCACTAAATCATAAGGGCTTTCGTGTTCTTCCCAACCACGGACGGTCTCGCCCACAATAATACGTTCCTGCAATCTTCCAACTTCAAACATTGGGCAGATATAAGCCACTTCTCCTTTCCTTGGAATTATGGCCGCTGCCATACGTTCACTTTGTCCCCAATGCATACCAGTATAATACCAAAGATTAGAAGTTGCTTCTAGGTATATAGCTTCAATACCAGTCTGTGTCATAAGCTCTTGAGCTAATGCTATGCGCACCTTGTGTTCTTCTAAACTTATTGCAGTAACCCCATCCAACATGTTGGGTAAGTGATCAAATTTTCCTGATTTTAATTCATCTGTTTTAACTTTAAAGTTTTGGCCACAAGCAGTGACCAAGCCTCCTGCGCCAAACAGAGTAGATAGTTTCAAAAAATTTCTTCTACTATTCATGTAACCATTCCAAAAAAATATTATTTCTATATATAAATTTTTAAGGGATATCTAATATCTTGGCAAGGGTGTTAATTTTAAACTTTAGTAATTGAATCATGTCATTTATACAGATGACCATCAAATGGAATTATCAATGTCATTAAGTATAGTTTAAATATTAATCATTGAAATGATAGTTTGTGTAATTATTACGCCGGTAGTCATTGATATTTTTAAGATATTTATAAAAAAAACCAAAAAAATAAAAAACTCTAAAAAGATAATTGCATAAGGACAACATCAATCCAACGTCCAAACTTAAAACCTACCTCACGTAAAATTCCAACTTTGCGAAAACCAAGCTTTTTATGAAGATTAATTGAAGCCATATTATCACTATCACCAATTACTGCGATAATGTTTTTAAGACCAATTTTTTTACATTCCTCAATAACTGCCTCCATTAATTTAGTCCCTAGTCCAGAAATTCGACTATCCGGTATAACATAAATAGAGTTTTCTACTGTTTTATTATAAGCAGAGCGCTCCCTGTATACAGATACATAACTATAAGCCACCACCTTACCGTCAACTTCTGCAACAAGGTAAGGATAACCTCGCTCTAGAATAGCGGTACGTTTTTTAAGAATATCTTTTTTAGATGGCGGGTTCTCATCAAATGTTGCAGAACCACAAAGCACTTCATATTCATATATATCATGTATAGTAGAGATATCGCCATGTTTAGAGGGACGAATAATAATTTCAGTCATCGTATGCTCATTTATCCGCGGGGTACCCTTATCCGTTCTACCAGATCTTGTACATTTTTTGGTGGAGCAGCTGTTAAACTACTTACGGTGAATGCAACCATAAAATTTAATGTCATACCAAGAGTTCCAGATCCTTCAGGCGAAACCCCAAACCACCAATGATTTTCGTTGTTTGCAGAAGGATCAATAAATTTGAAATAGATAATATACGAGGTGGTAAAAACTAATCCGCTTATCATTCCGGCTATTGCACCCTCTTTGTTCATACGTTTATAAAAAATACCCATGAATATAACTGGGAAAAATGTACTAGCTGCGAGGCCAAATGCAAAGGCAACAACCTGCGCCACAAAACCTGGTGGGTTAATACCAAAATATCCAGCTATAAGTACAGCAACTCCAACGGCTATTCGAGCAAACAGAAGTTCCTGTTTATCTGTGATACTTGGGAGTAGCATTTTCTTGAAGAGGTCGTGGGCAATCGACGTTGATATGACCAGCAGTAGGCCTGCAGCTGTAGACAAAGCAGCAGCAAGGCCACCAGCAACAACAAGAGCAACTACCCAGTTGGGCAATTGAGCAATTTCAGGATTTGCAAGAACCATAATGTCCTGATCAATATAAAGCTCATTTACACTCCCTCCATCAACATTCAATAGCAGTCGCTCACCGCTGGGGCCATTGCCTGATGTAAAAATTGGTTTCCCTTTAAAAGCATCTCCAGCTACATATTGAATTTTACCATCATTATTTTTATCACGCCAAGCTATCAAGTCTATAGCCTCCCAATTTTTAAACCATTCAGGGGTAGCGGAATAATTAGCTTCAGAGACTGTATTAATCAAATTTAACCTCGCAAAGGATGCCACTGCAGGTGCGGTGGTGTATAAAATTGCGATAAGAATCAGAGCATATCCTGCAGAGAGGCGTGCATCGCGCACTTTAGGCACAGTAAAAAAACGTACAATTACATGGGGAAGTCCAGCCGTTCCAACCATAAGTGCAGCAACGATACAGATCATATCGAAGGTCGACTTGTTACCTGAGGTGTATTTACCAAAACCTAACTCCGTCGATAAGCCATCTAGTTTATCAAGAAGATAGACACCTTGGTCTGCTATGAGCTCTGAACCAAAACCAAGTTGTGGGATAGGGTTCCCTGTCATCAATATTGAAATAAAAATTGCTGGCACCATGAAGGCAAAAATCAGAACACAGTACTGCGCAACCTGAGTATAAGTAATTCCCTTCATTCCTCCAAGCACAGCATAGAAAAAAACAATTGCCATTCCGATCAGCACACCCAAAGTAATATCTACTTCAAGGAAGCGTGAAAAAACAATGCCAACACCCCGCATCTGACCCGCTACATAAGTAAATGAAACAAAAAGTGCACAGATTATAGCAACTGTGCGCGCAGTATTTGAATAATACCGTTCTCCAACAAAGTCTGGCACAGTAAACTGGCCAAATTTTCTCAAGTACGGTGCTAGTAGAAGCGCAAGGAGCACATAACCCCCAGTCCATCCCATCAAGTACATTGCCCCATCACTACCCATAAATGATATAAGACCAGCCATGGAAATAAAACTTGCGGCGCTCATCCAGTCCGCCGCAGTCGCCATACCGTTTGCAAGTGGATGTACCTGATGCCCGGCAACATAAAAATCGTCCGTGGTGCCAGCTCTGGCCCAAATGGCAATACCAATATAAAGTGCAAAGGATATCGATACAAAAACATAGGTGAGCGTTTGGATGTCCATACTAACGCTTATCCTTCTTTACGGAGTTAACTGAAATATCGACATCATTCTCTTGAACACCAAATTTTTTATCAAGTACATTCATTTTAACTACGTAAAAGAAGATTAATGCTACAAACACATAAATAGAACCCTGCTGTGCCATCCAGAACCCGAACGGAAAACCGAAAAATTGAAATTCGTTAAGATAATCAATAAAAAGTATACCCATACCAAAGGAAACGATAAACCAAATAGAGAGCAGCTTCACTACTAGCCCTACGTTTTCTTTCCAGTACTGTTTTGGATCACCCATTTGTAGTTCCTAATTTTTTCATTATTACCCACGCACAATAAATTTAGGAAGTTAATACCTTTTCTAGGTTAAATGAGCAACATTAGAATATTGTTTCAATAAGAATTTATTTTTCATGTTCGTTAACTTGAAATATTAATCATTACATTTTAAAGTATTTAAATAAAAATTAGTAAAGACTTACAAAAAAATATTCAATCGGTATAACGCAATACACTAAAGTTAAAAAAGTTAAGCATTATGGACAATATTAAAAATCTTCTAAAAATTATGAAAACTCTTCGTGACCCAAAGGATGGCTGCGCTTGGGATGTAGAGCAAACCTTTGAAACTATAGCCCCCCATACCATCGAAGAAGCCTACGAGGTAGCTGAAGCAATAGAACAAGATAACATGGAAGGACTTAGAGATGAACTTGGCGATTTACTATTTCAGGTAATTTTTCATTCTCAAATAGCAGAAGAGGCAGGGCACTTCAATTTTTCACATGTAGTAGATGCAATTTCTGACAAAATGTTACGTCGTCATCCTCATGTTTTTGCAGATGAAAGTATACGATCCTCTGATGAACAAGAAATTGCATGGGAAGTGCAGAAAGAAACGGAACGTGCTGCAAAAAAACAAAATGGTATTTTAGATGGTATCACCAAAGGGCTCCCAGCTTTCACCCGTGCTATTAAAATTCAGAAACGCGCAGCACGCGTTGGATTTGACTGGCCAAAAACTTCACAAGTAATAGATAAACTTAACGAGGAAATGCTTGAACTATCAGAAGAACTTGTAAAAAATAAAGTTAATCAAACTAAAATAAAAGAAGAGTTTGGTGATATGATGTTTGTTTATGCCAATCTGGCAAGGCATCTTAAAATCGATCCAGAAGAAGCCCTTCGCGCGGCCAATAGTAAGTTCATTAATCGCTTTAATAAAGTTGAACAAACTTCTATTAATAAAGGTAAAATTATGTCTGAACTTACCCTTAAAGAGCTTGAAAAACTATGGAATGAGGTAAAGAAAGAAGAGCAGTCGTAGCCCACGATTTATCATAAAAATGACTTTAATTTATTAAATTTTCCTATTTTAGAAAGTTTCCCGATTGAAGCCTTATCAAGGCGCACGGTGACAGTAGAACCTTCTTCATTATCCGAATGTGAAAGCACCTCGCCATACTTATATAAAAGTGCTTTATCAGCTCCTTCTGCATGGTTAAAACTTAAGGTGTATACTTTTTTATTCTTTGCCAAGGCTTGGTCAACTTTTTCTAGAAGTGCTGCGCATCCATCCCCTGAAACTGCAGAAACAAATGCTACTTTCTCCTGACGAGAAGCTGCAGCTTTTGCAGCTTCAAATTGCGATTCATCAAGTCGATCAATTTTATTCCAAACTTCAAAAATATTATGATTTTCACAGTCAAATACATCAAGCGTTTTTAAAATACCTTCTACGTCTTTTTTTTGTGCCTCTGTTTCTGGATGTGATATATCACGAATATGTAAAATAATGTCTGCCTCAGTTACCTCTTCTAGAGTAGCTCTGAATGAGGCAATCAAATGGGTAGGAAGGTCGGAAATAAAGCCAACCGTGTCCGAAAATATTGCTTTATTGCCATTGGGCATCACCACATTACGCATAGTTGGATCAAGTGTAGCAAATAATAAGTCCTCCGCCATAACATTTGCATGGGTAAGGCTGTTAAAAAGAGTGGACTTTCCTGCATTTGTATACCCAACCATGGCTATAACTGGTAACCCTACCTTTCGACGATTAACCCGGTGAAGTTCACGGGTCCGTATGACTGATGCAAGCTGCTTTTTAATTTTAACTATGCGTTCATCTATTTGACGACGATCACTCTCAATTTGACTTTCACCAGGACCGCCTAGAAAACCAAAACCACCACGTTGACGTTCTAAATGTGTCCAAGATCGGACAAGCCGACTTTTTTGATAGCTAAGATGCGCAAGCTCTACCTGCATTACACCTTCTTTAGTTTGGGCACGTTCTCCAAAAATTTCTAAAATCAGACCTGTTCGGTCGATAACCTTTGCCTTAAGGTCACGTTCAAGATTTCTTTGTTGGCCTGGACTGAGTTCACAATCTGCGACTACAAGTTCAATATCATGATCATGAATATAGCCTGCAAGTTCTTCCACCTTTCCTTTACCAAGGTATGTAGATGGACGAACTTTACCAAGAGATATAACTTCAGCCATAATGATATTAAGCTCAAGTGCTGCAGAAAGGGAAACTGCTTCAGCTAAACGATCTTCTGGGCTTCTGTAGTAGCTCGGAGTATGTGTATTGTGAGAAATGTTGGGATGAAACACAAAGGCGCGTGCGCCTGTTGTATATGCTGCATGCTCATCATCCCCATCAGTATCATTCCATACACTGCTAAATCTTTTTTTTCGTAATTCTAGGGACTTCTTTAAATAATGTTCCGCCATGAGTAAGTAATATTAATCCTCTTCAGTATTTTCATCTTCATCTGTATCAAATAAACTAATTTCTTCACCCGGCATGATTGTGGATACTGCATGCTTATAGACTAACTGCACATTAGCATCACGCCGCAGCAATATACAAAAATTGTCGAACCAGGTGATGATACCTTGTAATTTTACACCATTAATTAAAAAAACTGTAATAGGTATTTTATTTTTCCGTACCTGATTAAGAAAGGTATCTTGTAGATTATGAATTTTTTCAGACATTTTTTATTCCATGGTTTATAAGGTATTCAGCATTAAGTAGTATAAAACTGAACACCGTATAAATTAATTTCTACCGCATATATCATAGTGGCCATAAGTAATAAACATCGAAGGTTAATTAAACCACAAGCTACAATAGAATTTAATTTTTTCTAAAAGATGGTGACAAAAATATTAATAGCGCAATAATTTCAAGTCGACCAAGTATCATAATGCCTGAAGTTAGCCATTTAGCAGAATAACTCATGCCCCCATAGCCAAGAAAGTCCTGCGCTATAAGGCCGGTCATAGACCCAGCACTAAATAGGTTAGCAAAGGTAAGCCCAATGCTAACCTCCATATTATAACCAAGCATACCGTATAAAATTGAGAATAGGCCTATGGAAGATAAATATAAAAATAATAATGTCCATATACTTATTAAGACAGAACTGCTTACACTCACATCATTTACTCGCATAGGCACAACGCCGTGAGGGTAAGCAAGTCGACTAATTTCATTAACAGCTTGCCTAAATAAAATCCTGAAGCGCATAATTTTAAATCCCCCTGCACTTGAACACATAGACCCGCCAAAACACAAAAGTATCACACATACAATAACTACGCCTAAGGGCATTGAGCTAGCACCATCAGGTAAAAACCCTGTGGTGCTCATAGCGGAAGCTGCCGTAAAAATCGAAATACCTAATCTTTTAAATATAGACGCATTTTCCATACCCGGTGACCCATTAATTATTCCAAAAATAATCAACGAGCCAATAAGAACTAGAAGTATTAAGTATTTCACCTCCCTATCATTTTGATAAACTTTAAATTTTCCTCCCGCAAGGAATAACCAATGGTAGGTCAGGTTTGTCGCACCAATAAGCATAAAAGGAACTAAAATAAATTCACTTATATTATTAAAGCTATTTACACCAAAATTAGAATGATTCGTAAAACCACCACTAGAGAGACTTGCCATCGAAGTGACCATAGAATCGAAAAAGCTTAAGCCACTTAGCTGGAGTAGAAGCAAGCATAATAATGTGAGGCTAACATAAATTATAGATAGCGGTTTAAAAGCTGCCTTAATCCTCGATAAAAATCCTTCATACTCACCATGAGGCAATACTCCCCTGTATAGTTCAGAACCTCCAATAGCACTTAAGGGGACTATAGAAACAGCAAGCACAAATATATAAATCCCCCCCTGCCACTGAAGTAAAGCTCGCCAGAATAGTAATGTTTTTGGAGCCAGGGATGAGTTGGCGAGTAAGGTTGAACCTGAGGTAGTAAATGCAGATGTTGCTTCAAAATATGCATCTGTAAATTTTGTTAACTCACCAGAAACCATAAATGGAATTGAACCAAATATAGGAATAAGTACCCAAGAAATAACTAAAAATGAAATTATGTCATAACGATCTGGTTTTTCCAGTGTATCCGGAAAGGCAAAGTAAAAGCCTAACCCTATAAAGATAGTCAGAAGCGAACAAATTAAAAATGGCAGAATCAAATGATATTCTGCAAAAACCAGCGAGGCTAGTAAAGGTATAAGTTCACTAATTCCTAAAAAAATTAGAATATATCCAATGATATGTCCGATTTTTGTTATCATTTTTAATTCAACTTAATTTTATTATTCATTTTGCCTGTCTTAAAAGTATTCTAGACCAACAGAAAATAACTCTTCGACCTTTTTAACCATGTCGGTCGCTGTAAAAACGATAACTATATCACCAGATCTAATAATAGTTCCACCATTTGGAACAATAATATTATCACCCTGAATTACTGATCCTACTATTATACCAGTAGGTAGTTTAATTTCACGTAGTGGCTTACCTACAAGAGGTGATGAATCAACTGCAATAGCTTCAATAACTTCTGCTTCACCACCAGCCAGACTTTGAAGCGAGCTAATACTTCCTCTCCTCATATGCTGTAAGATACTAGAAACAGTAGTTTGACGCGGATCAACAAAAGCATCAATTCCCACCGAACCTGTCAGGTCACCAAAAGAATGATCATTAATAAGAGTAATTGCCCTCTTACAACCCATTTCTTTGGCCAGCAGTGCAGATAAAATATTTACTTTATCATCATTCGTCACCGAAATAATCGTCTCAGTGCCCTGTATATTTGCTTCTTTAAGAATTTCTATATCAAGTGCATCACCATGCAAAACTACAGCTTTAGATACTTGTTCAGCTACTTTGACCGCACGTAACTCATCGCGCTCTATAATTTTAACATTAAACTTATTACCAGCTTTAACTAGTTGTTCACTGAGGAAAAGACCTACGTTACCACCACCCACGATAGCAACGTTTTTAACTTCTTCTTCTTCGTGACCAAAAACACCTAAAGCTCTGTTAACATGTGATTTTTCAGAGGTTATATATATATTATCACCAACAAGAAGATGATCATTTCCGCAAGGAACTATTAGTTTTCCATTTCGAAGAATACCACAAACCACAATATTTAAGTCGGGGAACAATTCAGTTAATTGACGCAGTGGAGTATCAACCACTGGACAATCATCTTCTAGTTTTATCCCCACAAGCCATACACGGTCATCTGCAAAACGGATCATGTCTGTTGCACCGGGGACCTCAAGTCTGTTGATTGCTGCCTTGGCAACCTCTATTTCAGGAGAAATGATAACATCTATCGGCATATGATCACGACTAAAAAGTGCCTTCCATTGTGGATTAAGATAATTTTGTGCTCTAATACGGGCAATTTTTGTTGGCACATTAAAAAGTGAATGTGCAACCTGACAAGCAACAATATTCACCTCATCAAAGAGAGTTACTGCGATAATCATATCCGCATCCTCAGCACCAGCAGCTTCAAGTAAGTCTGGATAAGAGGCGTAGCCAACTAGCGCATGGACATCAAGCGAATTTCGAACTTTATTAATAAGCTCTTCTGAGCGATCAATAACTGTCACATCATTTTTCTCATGGGCCAAATGACGGGCTATGTTAAAACCAACCTGTCCCGCACCGCAAATGATAACTTTCATTTATAAATTCCCTCATCATCATTATTATTAATTATTTATCTTTTTTCTGGACTATTAATTTTTAAGCCTTTGAGCTTACGGTGAAGTGCAGAGCGCTCCATTCCAACAAATTCAGCCGTTTTAGAAATATTCCCCTGAAAACGTTGGATCTGTACGTTAAGGTATTCCCTCTCAAAAGTCTCCCTCGCCTCACGAAGCGTTAAGGTCATAATTTCTGTATTTGAATTTGGTCGGATTATCTTACTATCTGCCATAACCTCAACGGGCAGCATATCAACAGCTATAATGTCTTCTTCTCCGGATAAAATCATAATTCTTTCGACAGTATTCCTAAGTTGCCTTACGTTGCCGGGCCAATCGTGTGCTTGCAGAGCGGATAAAGACGCCTCATTAATATCCATTGGTGAACATCCTGTCGCATTTGTAAAACTAATCATCATTTGCTTAATCAAAACGGGTATATCCTCCCTACGCTGAGTAAGTGATGGTACGCGTACTGGCACTACATTCAGCCGATGATACAGATCTTCACGAAATTTACCTGCATCTATTTCTTCTCGTAAATTTCTACTCGTAGCGCTAACCACCCGGACATTGACCTGAACCTTTAAATCACCATCAACTCTCTCAAATGTTTGATCAGTTAAGATACGCAATATTTTAGCTTGTGTTGTTTGTGGCATGTCAGCCACTTCATCAAAAAACAAAGTTCCACCGTGGGCCTTCTCAAATACGCCAGTTTTTACGACAACACCGTTTTCTTCAACCCCAAAAAGTTCTCTTTCCATATTGTCTGGAGACATGCTCGCTGCATTAACAACTATAAAGGCTCCATTAGCCCGTTTTGATTCGCGGTGAATAAGCCTTGCTACAAGCTCTTTACCGGTACCAGACGCGCCTGAAATAAGTACTCGGCTTCCGCTTGGAGCTACTTTACTGATAGTATTACGGATCAAACTGATGGCTGATGATGTTCCAGTAAGTTCAGACCCATGCCCTACCTTTTCTTTTAATTCACTATTTTCCCTTCGCAAGCGATTAACCTCTGTCGCCCTCTCCACCAGAATGAGAAGTTTTTCTGTTTCAAATGGCTTACTAATATAATCATAAGCACCTTTTTTAATGGCGGCCACTGCCGTTTCAATATTCCCATGCCCACTAATAATAATTACTGGTAAATTGTTATGTTTTTTCTTTACTTCAGCAAGAATTTCTAGCCCATCAAGTTTGCTACCTTTAAGCCAAATATCAAGGATTAAAAGTGATGGGCGTCGTGCGTCAATCTCTGCAAGCGCACTATCACTATCTCCAGCAACACGGGTATCATAACCTTCGTCATTTAAAATTCCGGAAATAAGATCCCTGATATCAGCTTCATCATCAACAACCAAAATATCAAGCGCCATTCGCAATCCTCAATTTAGTTTTAATTTTTTGTTTTTCTAGTTGTTGACCACTATTTACATTTTTTGCATCAACATTCTTAAAAAATAGCGTAACACTTGCACCCTTATCGGGATTATTTTCAAGACTTAAATCGCCACCGTGATCCTTCATTATTTTTTTAACAATTGCTAAGCCTAGCCCAGTTCCCTTGGTTCGAGTTGTAACATATGGTTCCGTCAGAGTATGTATCATATCTTCTGGTAGGCCCTTGCCATTATCAGAAACAATAATCAAAAAATTATCATCCTTACTTAAGAGTTTAATGTTAATAAGGGCATCTTTTTGATTAATTAGGGATTCCGAAGCATTTTTAATAACATTCGTAAGAGCTTGACCAATTTGCCCACCGTCGCATTCAATCTCAACAGGTTTAGAGGGAAAATCTGCAGTTATTTTAATATTATGGCTGCCAAGGTCCATCATAAATATCGCACGCTTGGCAAGTTCGATTAAATTTTCACGTTGAATAATCGGACCTGGCATTCTTGCAAATGAAGAAAACTCATCAACCATTTGTCTTAAATCACTCACCTGCCTCACAATAGTATCAGTACATTGAACAAACACTTCTGGCTCACTGGTAATTTCTTTGAGGTATTTTCTCTTAAGTCGCTCTGCTGAAAGCTGGATAGGTGTTAACGGATTTTTAATTTCATGAGCAATTCGTCGCGCAACATCTGCCCATGCAGCGGTTCGTTCTGCTGCAACCTGTTCAGTAATATCATCAAAACTGATAACAAATCCTTCGGCGTGCATGTCCTTAAGCTCAGTGGAGATACGAACTAATAAATTTAAATTTTTCTCCCCACGGGTCAAAACAATTTGAGCTTCCATACTTTGGTTTTTTGCTATTTGTGCTTTTTCAAATAACTCTAACGCCTCAGGCATAACCTCACTTATATTGCGGCCCTTAAGTTTTTCTTCACTTATATTCAGCATTGTCGATGCTGATCTATTTGGTAGTGTAATTATGCCCTTAGGATCCAATCCCATAATTCCAGGAGAAACCCCCGAAAGTACAGTTTCTGTAAAACGTCTTCTTTCATCGAGCTTTACATTGACCGAAAGTAGGTCTTTCTGTTGCTTCTGCAATTGGCGCATCATGGTATTAAAAGATTTTGTTAATCCGCCTAGATCATCATAACCTTCCTTAATTTGCACACGATCGGAGAAATCACCCTTACCAACCCTATCCGTGGCACCAACAAGAATATTAATTGGCTTCATTAATTTATTTGCGAGACCAAACCCAAGCCAAGCGGCAAGAAATAAAACAATTAATGCAATAACTAAAAATGACATATTAAAAAGAAGCCTGTATTCAGAAAGTTCTGATTGTGATTTTTCAAAATCATTTTTTGCATTTTCTGTACGTCTAACCAATGCAACTGCCTGAGCATCAATGAGGCGGCTAATATAAAGATATTGATCAATGAAACCGTCTAGTCTCAAAATAACACGGATTTGACCATCATTTTCACGGGCTGGGAAAAACTTAACACCACCTTCGGCCGCAGCATCGATGATATTCTTGCTTAAGCGACCATCAAATGCACTAAAAGTAGCAGTTGCTCTTGAGGTAATAAGGCCTTCACGGTTTAATATAATTGCATCAGAGAGTTTAAGTGCTCTTGCCTGAATATTCAGAGCCTGATCAAGCAGTTCTCTCTGTGCCGTGAATACATAAGCCTGACGATTAAGTTCATTGGCCATACCAAGTACATCAGCATTAATAATGCGAGCGTGTTCCTCAATATATGTTTCCGCTACACTTTCCGCACTATCAAGGACAGTCTGCACTTTATCGCTAAACCATGCTTGTAGACCAAATTCAAAGAACATAACTGAAAAAATTGCTACAATAATTGTTGGAGTAACCGCCACAAAACTAAATAGGGTTACTATTCTTTTATGAAGGCGCGTTGCAGCACCACCCTTTTGTCCGGTAGCCCAAAGTTGAATAACCTGTCTAACCACAAGGGTCACGAGAAGTAGCAGCAAAATGGTGATAAGCAGAACAAATATATATAAATTATTACGAACAGTAGAGAGAGGCTCTGCATTTGTAAAAAGAACAAAAGCCGTTGCACCGGATCCCAAAAGAGCTAGAAAAAGAGCATATGCTGCTTTATTTTCTAGTTTAACCTTTATAGCCCAGAGCCTAACACTATCCCAAAAGCGATTTTTTTTTCTTAATAAATGTTCATTCATGACGCCCGAGGATACCATTCTGTTGTATTATTGCAACATATTAGCACGATTTTAGTATATGCCAAATAAAACAATTAAAAATTATCTTTAATTATTGAAATTTTAAGCTCTTTTATTTTTTTCCGCAGAGTGTTGCGGTTTAATCCCAAAAGCTCCGCTGCTTTGATTTGGTTTCCTTTAGTCGCAGAAAGACAGAGCTCGATAAGAGGCTTTTCCAGTTCACTTAAAAGCCTTGTATAAAGACCCTTTGGAGGTAATTCATCTTGGGAATGAGCATCAAAATATTTTTTAAGATGACGACGAATGGTTTCCTGCAGCGTTTCGTCAGCATATTTAATAATACCTTTCTGATCTTGGGTTTCATCACTAATAATATGTCGATCTGTAATTTCACTCGATAGATTTTCATAACTGATAACATCTTCAATACAGAGTGCAGCTAATCTTTGAACTAAATTTTCTAGCTCTCTAATATTTCCAGGCCAATTGTAATTTTTAAGATAATCAAGTGCTTTTTGTTCCATTAACTTAGGTGATAATTTATGTTCCTCTGCGTACCTCGAAAAAAAATGTCTGACCAAATCCGGAATATCATCCGCCCTATCACGAAGTGGTGGTAAAATTATAGGCACAACATTTAGTCGATAATATAAATCCTCTCTAAACAAACCTTGGACAATTAGTTTCTCTAGGTCGCGATGGGTAGCTGCAATAATACGAATATCCACTTTTATTAGTTCAGTACCACCAACGGCAGTATATTCTCCTTGTTGCATTACCCTTAGTAGCCTCGTTTGGGCTTCAAGGGGCATGTCACCAATTTCATCGAGAAAAAGAGTTCCACCTCTAGCTTGTTCAAAGCGACCTATTTTTTTTGATATAGCGCCCGTAAATGATCCTTTTTCATGTCCAAAAAGTTCACTTTCAATCAACTCCTTTGGAATAGCCGCCATATTTATAGCAACAAATGCAGAGTTACGACGCATTCCAAAATCATGAAGCGCTTTAGCCACCAACTCTTTACCAGTGCCAGTTTCTCCAGAAATCATTACTGTAAGGTCGTTATTCATTAGCCGCGCCATGACACGGTAGACATTCTGCATGGCGGGAGAACGTCCAATAAGAGGCACTTCCTCATTGATATCATATATATGAGTAACTGCAGACATCTTTTTCGAACTTAGACCTTTCTTGATGACCATTTTAAGTTCTTCAAGGTCAAATGGCTTCGGCAGATATTCATATGCCCCGTTCTCAGCCGCCTTAACGGCTGTCATCAATGTATTCTGTGCACTCATAATAATAACTGGAAGATCTGGTCTTATTTTTTTAATTCGGATCAGCATATCAAGACCATTTTCATCCGGCATCATCACATCTGAAATTACTATGTCACCTTCGCCATTAGACACCCACTGCCAGAGAGTTGCTGCATTACTGGCGAGAAGAACATCGTATCCATCACTACTAAGTGCACGCGATAAAACGGTCCTAATAGCTTTATCATCGTCTGCTATAAGAATAGTTTTTTTTCTCATGCCATCAACCGATTCTGTTTAGCTGATGCTGGAAGTAAAACACGGAAGGTTGTGTTTCCCAGTCCGCTTTCACATTCTATAATACCACCATGTTCACTTAAGGTTTTAGCCACCAACGCTAGACCAAGCCCCTTACCGTTAGACTTTGTAGTGACAAAGGGATCAAAAATATTTTCTTTAATTTCTTTTACTATACCATTACCATTATCAATGATGCAGATTTCAAGTGGCAATTGTATAGGTTTTTCTCCATAGGTGGAAGCAACACGAACTCCCTGACGGAATGCAGTGGTGATACTTACCTGACCATCCTTGGTTGGGACAGCCTCACATGCATTTTTAATCAAATTAAGAAAAGTTTGAATAAGACCGCCCCTATCCCCAATAGTATTAGGCAAAGAGGGATCATAAAGTTCAATAAATTTAACATGTTTTCCAAATCCGTTTTCCGCAAGTTTTTTTACATGCTCAAGAACACTATGAATATTAATTTCATTTTTTTCAATTTGACGATGATCAGAAAACACCTCCATCCGATCAACCAATGAACAAATCCGATCTACTTCTTCACAAATAAGGCCTGTAAGTGATCTGTCCTCATCGCTTACATCCTCTGATAATATTTGTGCCGAGCCTTTAATGCTTGAGAGTGGATTTTTAATTTCGTGTGCCAACATAGCAGCCATACCTGACACCGAACGAGTTGCACTTCTATGTGTTTGCCGTTGATTAATTTTTTGTGCGATGGTTCTCTTTTGCAATTGAACAAGTATATTACTAGATTGGGATAAATTTGACCCGTCGATGATTGGTGAAACATAAATATCTACTCTAAACTCACCAATTTTCGGATTACCTATATTAACATCATATTCTGTAATCACAGAATTTATTTTACGAGTTTGACAAATAAGACCAAGCAATGGACTATCAAAAGGAACAATATCTTCAATTTTTTTTCGTTTCAAAATCTGTAAACTGCTTCCAAGGAAATGTTCCGCTGGCACGTTTGCATATGTAATATTATTATTTTTATCAAGTGTAAGAACTGCATCAGAAATGTGATTTAAAATAACATCAGCGTGATCGTGTGGAGTTATTTTAAGATCAAGATTTTCATTATTTACACTCATTAATTATGCCACGCAAGAAACTAAAAGGGGTTCAAAAAACTCTTCAATCATTTCCAGTACTTCTTTAGTATCTGTCAATTTATTGACCTTTTGGCGAAATGCAGCGCTATCGTGAAGGCCTTTTGTATACCAACTAATATGTTTCCTAGCAATTTTTTTACCTGCATCTTCACCGTAGTAATCTAGCATAGACAAATAATGTTCAGTCATAATACTTTTAATTATCGGAAGATCAGGATCAGGCAATTTTTCTCCAGTTTTTAGATAGTGGATCACTTGAGATAAAAACCAAGGCTTCCCATAGGATCCCCGACCAATCATGATCCCGTCGGCACCGGACTGATTAAGTGCCTCAAGGGCATTTTCAAATGTTACAATATCGCCATTGGCTATAACTGGGATTGAAACAGCATCCTTGACCTCTCTAATGAAGCTCCAATCAGACAAACCTTTATACATTTGATTTCGGGTACGACCATGAACAACTACCATTTTAATCCCAAGACTTTCCGCAATTTTTGCAAGCTGCGGTGCATTACGGTTTGTAATGTCCCATCCAGTTCGCATTTTTAAGGTCACCGGAATATTAACCGAATCGACAGTTGCCTTTATAATGCTGGCAGCAATATCTAGATCCTGCATAAGGGCTGATCCAGCATAACCATTAACTATTTTTTTAGCGGGACATCCCATATTAATATCGATGATTTGAGCACCCTTGTCTTCATTCATGCGCGCAGCCTGAGCCATCATCATTGGATCGTAGCCAGCAAGCTGCACAGACATTAAATATTCATCAGATTCGGCTGTAGCCATTTTATGAGTACGTTTATGATCACGGATCATGGCCTGACTAGCAATCATTTCAGACGTAACAAGACCGGCACCAAAGCGCTTTACTAGTCTGCGAAATGGTAAGTCAGTAACACCTGCCATTGGGGAAAGAAGCACAGGGTCATCAATTACAATCGGCCCAATATTTATTGGTTTTAAAATATTATTCATGATTAAAAAATAAGCAGCTTTTTGAAATGTCTAAAAATTAAGCAATTAAGTTGACAACATAATCAAAATAACTCCAAAAGTCAAAGTTGTTAAATCACGAAATTTTAGAGGACAATTCTTGTTAAGAATGATAGCATCAATTTATGATTATAAAAAATGTAGCCCTCATATTGGCAGCAGGTCGCGGCCATCGGTTGAGTATGAAAACACCAAAACAATACCTTGATGTCGGCGGCATTACCATCTTACGACGCGCAGTTAATGTTTTTCTTGAAAATCCTACTATTGATCTTATTCAAGTAATTATTCATCCTGATGATAGAGATTTATATGAAGCTGCAGTTGGTGATTTAGGACTTCCCGAGCCTGTACATGGTGGAAAAACACGTCAAAATTCTGTGTTGAATGGCCTTGAGTCTATCGGTATTCATTTCCCTGAGTATGTTTATATTCATGATGCGGCAAGACCCTTCCTTGACCAAAAAACTCTTAATTCATTAATCTACGAAGTTGAGAAGTCCGGAGCGGCAATCCCTGCCCTTCGTATTAAGGATACTATTAAGTGTATAACCAAAGAAACTATAGATAGCACCCTTGACCGCAACTACTTTTACCGCGCACAAACACCGCAGGCCTTTCGCTATAAAGCTATATTTATGGCCCACCGTCGTTTTGAAAGTAGTAATTTTACGGATGATAGTGCCATTGCAGAGAAGGCTGGTCTAAAAGTCCGCATAATTGAGGGTCTGGAAAATAATTTCAAAATAACCACAAAGGATGATTTAAATAAAGCAACTAAAATGACTAAAAAAAATTACACAGATGTTCGAATTGGATATGGCTTAGATGTCCATGCCTTTGATAAAGGCGATCACGTCATACTTGGCGGGATCAAAATTCCTCACACTATGTCCCTTAAAGGCCACTCTGACGCTGATGTTGTAATCCACGCAATCACCGATGCTGTGCTTGGTGCAATAGCAGCAGGTGATATTGGCGACCATTTTCCGCCAAGTGATCCAAAATGGAAAAACGTTAACTCAGATATTTTTTTGAAACATGCCGTTAAGCTTGTAGCTGAAAAAAAAGGAATTATTAATTTTGTCGATGTCACTATTGTATGTGAAAATCCAAAGATTGGACCTCACCGTGATTCAATGCGTTCTAATATATCTAAGATAATTAATCTTGATGTTGAGAGGGTTAGTGTAAAAGCGACCACAACAGAAAAACTTGGGTTCACCGGCAAAGGCCAAGGAATAATGGCTCATGCAATTACAACAATTAAACTACCGGAATAAGAATGAAAAAGACAAAATGGAATAAATCACTGTTTCACCCATCATTTATGCTTTCAACCTGGTTTTATACTGGATTAGCTCCAATAGCACCAGGTACCTTTGGTAGTATTGCAGCATTACCCTTTGCTTGGTTAATTATTGAATACGCTGGAAAAGTTGGTCTTTTAAACGCAACTCTAATCGTTTTTATTATAGGGCTCTGGGTATCAAAATCCTACATGAAGGAAACAGGAAAAGTAGACCCCGGCGAAATTGTGATCGACGAAGTAGTTGGGCAGTGGTTGGTTTGTCTCGTAATTATTGATAATAATCATCTTGGTCAATATGTAATTGCTCTTCTCGCATTTCGTGTTTTTGACATTATGAAACCTTGGCCTATAAGTATCTTTGATAAACGCCATGATGCTTTAGGAGTAATGATGGATGATGTGATTGCAGGCTTTATGGGAATGGCAGTTTTTTTTGCTGTAAATTATTATGTTCTCTAAATACATAAAAGACTTAGCCACAGAAACTTTAGATCTGTGTAGAAAAAATAAACTTAAAATTGCAACTGCAGAATCCCTTACAGGTGGTTTAATCATAGGCGCGCTTACAGAAATACCAGGTTCATCAGACGTCGTAGAATTAGGATTTATTACATACACCAGCTTAGCCAAACAAAAGTCTCTCAATGTAAGCCCCGCAACACTCAACAGTTTTGGGGAAGTGAGCGAGCAAACAGCAAAGGAGATGGTTTTTGGCGCCCTTGTTAAATCAGAGGCTTCTATTGCTATATCAATAACAGGTATTGCTGGGCCTCATGGTGGAGAAAAAGAGTCCATCGGGTTAGTTCACATGGCCGCACAAAAATTAGGGAATGATCCGCTTCATGAAAAACATCAATTCGGAAACATAGGGCGGGCTGAAGTTAGGGAGGCTAGTATTATCGCCGCCCTCAACTTACTTAAAAAAGTGGTTTAAACTCCTCGAAGCACTTCTGCCGGCCTTACTGACATAGCCTTGTAAATACTAAACATACCAATCGACATAGTAAGAATAATTGCTGAAAGTATTGTATATAAGGGGATTTGGAGTGAAAATGTCCACTGAAGTTCCATTATGCCAACAACTATCCCATATGCAGCTATTGTACCTAAAATGATTGCAACTACACCTGTTGCAACACCGAGAATAATAAACTCAAATACATAAGCTTTTAAAATATCCAGCCTCGTCGCCCCAACGATTTTAAGCACGGCACTATCATAAACTCGCCCTTTGTGACCAGCTGCAATAGCACCACTAAGTACCAAGATTCCAGACACAATTGTAATTGATGCCAGAACGTCAATAGCACCTTTGATCTGCAAAAGAAGCACCCTAACATTTTCAAGCACTTCTTTAAGTCGCACAGTTGTTACATTAGGAAAAGAACTAGTAATTTTTTGATAATTTACGGCTTCAGTTTGATTTGTAGACTTGACAGTGCCAACATAGGTAAAAGGAGCAAGGCTAAGAACGTAAGGATCAAAAATCATTGCATAATTAATACCAAACCCCCCCCAGTCCACTTCGCGAGAGGAACGAATTGAGACGTTGATACTCCTACCAAGAACATTAATTGTAAGCTCATCTCCAGCCACTAACTGCAATGCTTTGGCTACATCATTGCTTACTGAAACTTCTGCCTTCCCCTCATAACCCGCAGGCCACCAATCTCCAAAGACAAGAGTATTATCTTCAGGAAGATTATCAGAAAAAGTCATGCCGCGGTCTCCGCGTAGTACCCAACTTGCTTCCGGGCCAACGACAACTTCTTCAGAAGGCACACCTTTTACGTGGGTAATTCTACCCCGTAGATTTGGAACGGTCCTATAAAGACTAATCCCGTCAAGGTTTGTCGAAAATTTCTTAAAATTTTCTTGGTCTGACTTTTGTATATCAAGGAAAAAATAACTTGGGGCATCAGTTGCTACTCTACGTTCAATCTCACTATCTAAACCAAACTTCACAAGTGAAATCGCTGTAAGTAATATAAGACCAAGGCCAAGGGAAATAATAATAGAGAGTGTTGAGTTTCCAGGTCTAGTAATATTTGAAAGTGCTATGCGTAGTGCTGGGCTAAAACGGCGTGGTAAATAATTAACACCTGTGCGGACAAGGTATCCAGTTCCAAGTAAAAGAGCGAAAGATGCCAAAATCCCTCCAATGAAGTAGGCCGTTAATTCACGGTATTCAGACATATAAAAAACTACACTTAACATCAATACAATCATTCCAAAAATTAGAATAAGATAAAATTGAGGTATCTTTTCGTCACCATCATCATCCGATATAACCATCCTGAATAACTGACGTGCTGAAATATTTTTAGCTTTTGCAAGTGGCCAAAGCGTAAATATTAAACTTATTAAAATACTATAAAATGCAGCAATTACTAAAGGCAAGGGATAAAATTCCCGCGATATTGCAATAGGCATTTTACTTTCAAGAAAATCTGCAAAGACAAATGGCAAGCTTCCACCAACAATAATACCAAGGAGAATAGATATAGCTGCCATAATCAAAATTTGTATCAGGTAAATTTTAAATATAGTGTCAGATTGCGCCCCAAGAATTTTAAAGGTGGCTATTGTGTTGGTTTTTGTGCCCAAATATCCATGTACTGCGTTACTCACACCTACACCACCTACTAGAAGCGCCGTTAGGCCCACCAGGGTCATAAATTGGCCCATACGATCGATGAAACGTTGAGTTTGACCGCCTCCGCTACTTTTGTCACGCACCCGCCATTCACTATCTGGAAACACGTTTTCTAATTCTTTTTTAAACTTTAAGCTATCGGATTCTTGCGGCAATTGTAAGCGGTAGTTATATTCAACAAGACTTCCAAAAGTTATGAGACCATTTTCTACCATACTGTTCGAGGATACCAAAACTGTTGGCGCTAGCTGAAAACCAGCACTTGAGCTATCCGGTTCCTTTACCGTAATGCCACGAATTTCATAGGAAACACTTCCAATATTAATAGTGTCTCCAATCGCCACTCCTAAACGTTTAGCAATCGCATCTGCTGGCACTACCCCCCAACGACCATTTTTAAGTTCAAGAAGTTTTTTTGTACTTAATCCGCTTGAAGTTTCTAAAGCACCAAAGAGTGGATATAAATCATCAACGGCCTTTACCTCAATCAAAATACTTTCAGTATAACCCACAGTATGTGCCATAGCACGTAGTTCACTTACCAAAGATACCTTCTCAGCACGGGAAACTACATATTCCAATTCGGCTTCATTCAACAACCTTTGGTTTGTTTCTATTTCAATATCGCCGCCCAAAAACATACGAGCATCTCTTGCTAAACTTGATGCTATATTAGCAGTAACCGATCCGACGGAAGCTATAATCGTTGTTCCAAGAAACAAGCAAGCAATAAAAATTCGAAATTGTTTAAAAGCAAACCTGATTTCTCTTAGCGCAAATTTGATGGCAATCCTCATCCGACTACCTTCTTACCTTCATTTTTATGAACATCTTTATTATTTGTAATCAAGCCATCTTCAATGTGAATTATATCATCGCACTTTTGTGCCAATTCCTGATCATGAGTTATCAAAATTAACGTCGCACCAGTTTTTTTCTTAAGATTAAAAATTAACTCAATTATATTATGTCCTGTTTTTCCATCTAGATTTCCTGTCGGTTCATCAGCAAAAAGTATCTTAGGTTGCGGCGCCATGGCCCTGGCAATTGCCACCCTTTGTTGCTCACCACCTGATAGTTGGGATGGGTAATGGTCCATACGGTGGTTCAGACCTACATTACAGAGCATTGCCCCTGCCTTTAATACAGCATCTTTTATACCTGCAAGCTCAAGGGGTACAGCAACATTTTCAAGGGCCGTCATTGTAGGAATAAGATGAAATGCCTGCAAAATGATACCAATATTATTTCTTCTAAAAATAGCTAACTCATCTTCGTTCATTTTATCAAGCGTGCAGCCAGCAACGATAACAGAACCATCACTTTGCCGTTCCAACCCATTCATTACAGACATCATACTAGATTTTCCAGAACCAGAAGACCCTAAAATAGCTACAGCCTTACCTTCATTAACTTTAAGGTCTATACCATTTAAGATTTTAACTTCAAAGTCGTTGCTTTTAAGTCTGAGATGAATATTCTTTAATTCAAGTGCAATGTTATCAGCCATAGTTTATTATACTCGTTAACGACAAAGGTTTCTAAAAGTGTCCAAATTTCAAATGTTATACAATAATGTTTTTACCACTCCAAGCACGATATTCAAACTTATTGAGATTAACCAATTAATTTTTAAGGTTATGCTCGTTATAAGTTGCCTTGGCTTAATCACAGAACAGGGTTATGCCCAGGAAAAAATCCTTGCTTTTGGTGATAGTCTCACAGCCGGTTATGGCCTTGACCCTGGAGAAGGTTTCACGGATGAACTCGAGCGCGTCATAAATACATTAGGGTCAAGCGTCACAGTAATAAATGCAGGCGTATCAGGTGATACATCCTCTGGCGGACTTTCCCGCCTTGAGTGGGTTCTTGATAGTTTTAAAAATATTGACCTTGTTATTCTTGCTTTAGGTGCAAATGACGCTCTTCGGGGGATACAACCCAAAATAACCGCTCAAAACATTGATCAGATGGCAAAAATATTAAAAAAAAGAAATATCCCAACAGTTATTGCTGGAATGTTGGCACCGCCTAATCTTGGCAAGGTTTATGGCACGAAATTTAATAATATATATCCAAGCACTTCAAAAAAATATGGGATGGTACTTTATCCCTTCTTACTTGATGGTGTTGCTGGCATCATAGAGCTTAATCAAACAGATCGGATACATCCCAATAAAAAAGGTGTGTCCATTATCTCTAAAAAAATGGCGCCAGTTATTATTAAAGTCTTAAGTAGATAAAATTGTCTGTTATTTATAAAAATTATAATAAATAATTTTTATAAATTTCATAGAAAATTGATTTTCCCTTATCTATTAATTGATCAGGAAAGTCATAATCTGAATTATGTATTTGAGGATTGTTCTCTCCAGCACCAAAAGCAAACATAGCTCCTTTAGCCGCAGCACTAATTGCACCAAAATCTTCAGCCCAACGAAACGGTTCTATCAACCACTTAACGTCGTGTCCCGTAATTTCAGCAGCTCGAACTACTTGTTTTACACATTCTTCATCATTGAAGTTTGCATCAAAATTTTCTGTCCATTCAATGTCGTATTTGAGTTTATTTTTTTTGGCTATTTTTTTCACAATTAACTTTGCGTTATCAACTAGAGTTTTCATCCCTTGATTTGTTTCACTTCTTAAGTTGACCATAATTTTTGCATCTGCAGGCGCAATACCAAGTGCAGGTTCCCCCATACTAGCGTAGGTGGTGGTAGTCATGAGAAATTCATCAGTTTTAATTGCAGATGATAGCTTTGGAAATGACACAAGCAATTCAGCTAAAGCTAAAGCGGGACTTCTACCTGTTTCTGGATAGGCTGCATGTGCGGTATGCCCCTTTAATTTAATAACCATACCTCGTGACGCACATGTAAACGCCCCAGATCGCAACATAACCTGTCCCATTGGATGTCCAGGCAGGTTATGCAATGCAAAGCAATAATCTGGTATAAGTTTAGAAAATTGAGGATCCGTAACAATTGCTCTAGCACCTTCACCAGTTTCCTCTGCCGGCTGAAATAAAACAATTACACGCCCACAGGCTGGTCTTTTCTTCGCAATATCTTGAGCTAAGCCATAGATAATTGCCATATGTCCGTCATGACCGCATTTATGTGAAACGCCTTTAATTACTGATCGATAAGGTATATCTAAGATTTCATCAATGGGTAATGCATCAAGTTCCGTACGAAATAATATAGTTGGGCCAGGTTTTTTTCCTGAAAATACTGCAGCAACACCAAATCCACCCAGGTTATTGTATAGTTCATCAGGGCTTAATTTTTTTAATTTTTCGTAAAATAGTGTGGCTGTGTTCTTTTCTTCACCAGACAGTTCTGGATCTTGATGTAATTTATGTCGCAACATAATTAATTCATCATTAGAAGTATTCATATTCAATAATAGCCATCAATAATTTATATTATCTTCACACTCTATATTGCATCTCACTTAATTCAACATAAAATAACTAAGCGATACTTATAAATAAAAATAAAATACTCTCGCTTGATCAGAACAGCAAAATAATTATTTAACTGAAAAATGATAGCACTTTTCAGTTAAAATGTTAATATGGAACCTTACCCGATATATAGTATTATAAGTTTATAGCATGAAGTTAAATTTTGAGCATTTCTGCGAAAATGCAGTTAAAGATTCCCTAATAATTATCCACGGCCTTTACGGCTCGGCAGCCAATTTTAAGAGTTTAGCCAAGGTATATGCTAATTATTTTAATGTTTATTGCATTGACCTTCGAAATCATGGAGGCTCACCCCATGCAGACGATATGTCTTATCAGAGTATGGCAGATGATGTATTAAAATTTATGGATGACCAGGGGTTATCTACCTCGCATATCTTAGGTCACAGTATGGGTGGAAAAGTTGCAATGCAGCTTGCGCTAAACTATCCAGGGAGAATTAAAAAACTTGTTATTGGAGATATTTCACCTGTTCCCTATCCCCATCACCATAAAAAAATATTTGAAGGACTACTTCAAATACCACTGAAGGATATTAAATCACGAGGTGAGGCTGATAAATTACTTAGCCATTATGTGAATGAAGCCGGTGTGCGAATGTTTCTTCTTTCTAATCTTAGGCGGGGGGATGATGGTAATTTCAAGTGGCGTATAAATCTTGAGGTTATAGTTCGTGAATATAAATCAATTTCTGCTGCACCTAAGGGGGGCCCATACGACGGTCAAACACTTTTCATTCGCGGCGAATTATCAGAATATTTAACAAATCAACACATACCAAAAATAATGAATATGTTTCCAAATTTTCGTATTGAAACTATAGATGGTTGTAGTCATTGGATTCACTCTGAAAAGCCCAAAGAATTTTCTGAAATATTGTTAAATTTCTTAACTTAAGTTTTTCACACATTCTATAATATGATTAGCGGCATAATCAATTTCATCCACATTAGTCACATGACTAATACCAATGCGTATTGATGCTTCAATTTGCATTTTTTCAAGGCCGATTGCCTTCAAAACATAGGATGGCTGATGTTTAGCTGATGAGCAGGCAGAACCCGTTGATATAGCAATATCACGTAGGTCAGCAACAAGAAGGTTGCTTTTAACACCCAAAAGAGTGAAGTTTAGATTACCGGGATAACGATTTAAAACACAGCCATTTAGTTTTAAGTACTTTAATTCTGAACTCAAATTATAAAAAAATCTCTGAGATAATTTTTTTATATAATTTAAGTTTTTGCACATATTATTACCAGCAATGTTGCAAGCTTTGCCAAGTCCAACACAAAGGGCTGGCGATAATGTTCCCGAGCGAATCCCACGCTCCTGACCGCCTCCGTCAAAAAGTGGAATAATATGTGTACCTTTCCTCACATATATTGCACCTATTCCCTTGGGAGCATATAATTTATGTCCGGACACACTCATAACATCTATGTTCATTTCATCTACATCTAAACGAATTTTACCTACAGCCTGAGCAGCATCCGTATGAAATATAACGCCCCTATCCTTACAAATTTGACCAATAGCTTCGAGCTGCTGTATCACACCTATTTCATTATTAATTGCCATAACAGAAACTAATGATGTTTTATCAGTGATAGTGTCCTGAAGTATATCAATATCAATCATTCCCAACCTATCAACCTCAAGGTAGCTTAAGTTAAAACCCATATTTTCTAAAGATCTAGAACAACCTAGAACGCACTCATGCTCCGTGTTAACTGTAATAATATGATTTTTGGCAGGATGATTTGCAAAGGCAACGCCTTTAATGGCTAGATTATTAGATTCTGTAGCGCCAGAAGTAAAAATAATTTCCTCTTTAATTGCACCAATAAGTGAAGCTACCTGACCTCTCGCAAATTCAACAGCTGCTTCTGCCTCCCAGCCATAACTGTGCTCTACCGAATGGGGATTACCAAATTTTTCAGTCAAAAAAGGTAACATAGCATCGAAAACCTCAGGATCGAGAGGAGTTGTGGCCTGATAATCAAGATAGATGGGAAGCTTAAGGGTTTTTTCGGTCATATTGCTTTTTCCAACTTTTGATAAAGGCCTCAACGTGGGAGTATTCACTATTCCATCCAAGGCTCATTCGAATAGTTGATGCTGCAATATTTTTATCTCCCTTCATAGCATCAATTACGTGGGAGGATTTAACCTTACCTGATGAGCAAGCTGAACCTGAACTAATACATATTTGGTCTAAGTCAAAATTCATCACCTGGGTCTCACTTTTGACCCCTGGCATATAAATAGTTGAAACATTTGACAGCCTTAGTGAACTTTTTCCAGGAAAATTTGCTTTTGGTGCATGTTTATGAATTTTTTCTTCAATTTCATTGCGCCATTTTTCAAGTATTTTCATTTTTTTTAGGCTTTGGTTTATCATGGAAACAGCTCTTCCAAAACCCACAATCCCCGCAATATTTTCAGTCCCACCACGGCGACCGACTTCCTGACCACCGCCAAAAATAAACGGTTTTATTGGTAATTTTTCTTGGATAACTAATGCACCTACACCCTGAGGCCCCCCTATTTTATGTGAAGATATACTCATCATATCTACACCTAGCGCCATGAAATCTATGGGAATTTTTGCAAGTGCTTGGATAGCGTCAATGTGTAGAAGTGCACCCGCAGAGTGAGCAATTTTTGCTATGGCCTTAACATCTTGCATAACACCAGTTTCATTATTAGCATAAAGAATCGATATAATTGACTTTTCATCATTATCATTTAGTAATTTTTCAAGTTCCAAAAGATTAATAAGCCCGTCCGGATTTACGCGAATAATATCGACTGTTCCATCAAAAGAAGAAGCTACAGACCGGATTGAATCGTGCTCCACATTAGAAGTAATTAAACGATTACATCCACTACTAAGTATTGCCATATTATTTGCTTCGGTGCCGCCGGAAGTAAAAATAATCATCTGCGCACGGCAGCTTATTGTATCAGCAATAATTGATCTCGCTTTTTCCATTCTCGATTTCGCTTTACGGCCACCACTATGAACAGAAGACGGGTTGCCGCCCTCTTCCATCACCTCCACCATAACCTCGATCACTTCGGGTCGGATGGGTGCCGTGGCATTATAGTCAAGGTATATTTCTTGCTTTTCTATCATAAATTTGTTCTAAACCAATTTCTTAGTTGATATTTCATTGCTGTTTTATGCTATAATAAATGTATATCATCAATACGGTACTTTTATCTCACGAATTTTGCCAAAGCTTACTTAAAAATTTTAAGGTTAAAATAAATATGCCCGAAGTAATAATCAACGGCCCTGAGGGTCGTCTCGAAGGCCGCTATCACCCAAGTAAAAAAGCGAACGCACCAATAGCCCTAGTCTTACATGCGGATCCGCAGTTTAACGGAAATATGAACGCAAAGATATGTTATTATCTTTATCACTCTTTCGTTCGCCGTGGGTTTTCAGTCTTACGTTTCAATTTTCGTGGTGTTGGCCGCAGCGAAGGTATTTATGACAGTGGCATTGGTGAGCTCAGTGACGCGGCATCTGCCCTTGACTGGCTACACACGGTAAATCGCGATTCGCCCCAAGTATGGATTGCTGGATTTTCCTTTGGGGCTTGGATAGGAATGCAACTTCTTATGCGACGTCCTGAAATTAGTGGATTTCTTTCTGTTTCACCACCTGCTAATCTTTATGATTTTTCGTTCCTTGCTCCTTGTCCATCTTCTGGACTAATTACACAAGGGACAAGTGATACAATTGTTACCGAGGATGCAGTTCAAAAACTGGTGGATAAATTGAAATCCCAAAAAGGTATTACCATTGATTATGATAAAATTGAGGGAGCTAGCCATTTTTACGAAGAGCATCATAAACCGCTTGTTCAAAGTATTGATAAGTATTTAACAATGCGGCTGGGCTATTAAGGCTTATTGATTACACCACCAGTAGAGGGTAGAGAAATGCCTGTGGTTCTAGGAAAAGTTATGGGCAAATCATAAAGCCGGCGCACGGCTAAATGACCAAACGCTTCAGCCTCAATATAATCACCATCCAAACCAATTGTATTCAACGTTTTAACATTGTTACCTAAAACCTCATTTAACATTGTCATGATTGTTGGGTTATGCGCACCACCACCTGAAACATACCAGTTATTTACTTTTTTCGGATACATAATAATTGCTTCTTTTAAGCAAGCTACTGAAAATGCTACCAAGGTTGCCGCGCCATCCTCAAGTGATAAAGAATTCACTTCGTCCACATTAAAGTAATCCCGATCAAGAGATTTTGGAGGTGGTTGCTTGAAATAATCATTATCCATCCATTTTTCGATAAGTTTATGGTGAATAGTGCCGCGTTGAGAAAAAATACCATCCTTGTCATAGATATAATCAGTATTTTTTCGAACCCAATCGTCGAGGAGGGCATTTGCTGGCCCAGTATCAAATGCTATTAAATCATTAGTGTCATCACTACCAATCCAAGTAAGATTAGCCACACCACCAAAATTAATCAATCCAATCGGATACTCCAAACCACTTCCCGAAAATAACGACTTATGATACACGGGGACAAGAGGAGCACCCTGTCCACCATGGGATACATCGTATTGCCTAAAATCACTTACCACTGGGATTCCTAGCTCTTTCGACATTCGGTTACCGTCCCCTATCTGCCAACTCCAACCTTCATCTGGTCCATGAAGTAAAGTTTGACCGTGGAAACCTATAACATCAATGTCAATAGGTAAAAGGTCATTTTGAATAAGCAAATTTTTTACTACCTCAATATGAAGATCGGTAATCATCATTGTCGTTTTATTAATATGCGTATTTGTATTTGTAGGTTGACCCTCGCGTCGTGCTTCTCTTAGTGTATTTTTAAGTATAACATGTTCATGCTTACGGTAAGGTCTATTAAATGCTATTCCAAAGCGTTCAACACTAACACCATCAGATTTTATGAGGGCTGCATCAATACCATCCAGTGACGTTCCACTCATCAAGCCAATTGCTAATTTTTGCTTGTTATTAGTCTCAGGCACTTAATTTTCCTTAAATTTCCATTTTGGTCTTAGGCAAACATGTGTTAATTAACTTTTATATAACCCATAGCATAACAGTTGACCATATTATGACCAAAACTATTGATAATTATACTCCTAAGTCAGAATTTCTGAAAGTGATGCTTGAGCGTGGCTTTATCCATCAGTGTACCAATCCAGAGGAACTAGACAAACGCTTACTAAGCAGTGTCGTTTCAGCTTATATTGGTTTTGATTGTACGGCCTCAAGCCTCCATGTGGGATCACTGGTACAAATTATGATGCTCATGCACCTTCAAAAAACAGGCCATAGGCCTATTGCCTTAATGGGTGGTGGCACGACTAAAGTTGGTGATCCAAGTGGTAAGGACGAAAGTCGCAAAATTCTCACATACGACAAAATAAATCAAAATATGGAAGGTATAAAAAAGTCTTTTACACGTTACCTTAATTTTGGTGATGGTCCATCAGATGCCATAATGCCTAATAATGCTGATTGGCTTGATAATATTATGTACATTGATTTATTACGTAACGTTGGCCCTCACTTCACCATTAATCGTATGCTTACTTTTGAAAGTGTCAAAATGCGCCTTGATAGGGAAAATCCACTCACCTTTCTGGAATTCAATTATATGATCCTACAGGCATATGATTTTCTTGAGTTACAGCAGCGTGAAGGCTGCGCAATGCAAATGGGTGGTTCCGATCAATGGGGAAATATTATTAATGGTGTTGAGCTTAATCGCCGCATGGATCAGAAGGAAGTATTTGGCTTGACCACACCTCTTATTACACTGGCAAGTGGGGCTAAAATGGGTAAAACAGCTTCAGGTGCTGTTTGGTTAAATGAAAACCTTTGTTCGAGCTATGATTTCTGGCAGTTTTGGCGAAATACGGCCGATGAAGATGTTGGCCGCTTCCTCGCATTATTCACAGAGCTGCCCATGGATGAAGTAAGACGACTAGAAACCCTAGAAGGACAAGAAATAAATGAGGCCAAGAAAATTCTAGCTAATGAAGTTACTAGAATGCTTCATGGAAAACAGGCTGCTAAAAAAGCGGAAGAAACAGCCAAAAAAGCCTTCGAAGATCGCACCCTTGATGCCAATTTACCAACAGTAGAGTTGTTAAAGTCTGATCTTGAGAGTGGTGTTTCCATATCCGATCTTTACATAAAGGCAGGGCTTGGTAATTCAAAGGGTGAAATTAGGCGTTTAATTAAAGGCGGTGGTGCAAAAATTAATGATAAAAAAATAACTGACAGTGAAATGAATGTATTTCTTAATCATCTAAACGACCAAGGTAATATTAAAATATCTGCAGGAAAAAAACGACATATACTTATAGTTCCTAAATAAGGAGATCCAAATGAAAAATGTTGACAGACGTCATCTACTAAAATCAAGTGCAGCCATAAGTGCTGCATTAATTACAGCAGGATCTACCTCCACCGCTATGTCACATTCAAAAATGATTGTGAAACCTCGTCGCCTCAAGCAAGGTGATACTGTAATGATCATCGCGCCGGCCGGTGTTGAATATAATAAAATGCGTCTTATACTATCGATTGAATCTCTCGAGGCTCTGGGTCTTAAGGTACAGGTCTCGGAACATGCTATGGATAGGTTTGGATATTTCCCAGCGGAAGACGAAGTACGCGCCGCAGATTTTAACGCTGCCTTTGCTAACAATGAAATTAAAGCCGTGATTGCACTCAAGGGGGGCTGGGGCGCCGCTAGAATTCTACCTTATATTGATTACGAAATGATTACGCAAAAACCTAAAATATTACTTGGCTACAGTGACATTACTTCGCTTTTAAATGCTATTAATTTAAAAACTGGCCTCATAACTTTTCACGGACCAACAGCCGGCAGCCCTTGGAGTAATTTTAGCGCTAATAATGTTCGAGAAATTCTGTTTGAAGGGGCCTTGCAGCATATGAAAAATCCACAGAAAAAAGGAGATTTTCTAACTGTACGTAAAAACAGAACAGAAACCATAAACCCCGGCCTTGCCGAAGGTAGCCTGGTTGGAGGTAATTTGACGGTACTCACAGCCTTGCAGGGCACACCCTATTTTCCTGATACCAAAGGTAAAGTATTAATGATTGAAGAAGTTGGAGAAAATATATACCGAGTTGACCGTATGCTGACGCAGCTAGCCCTAGGCGGTCATTTAAAAGACTGCGCTGGAATTGTCTTTGGAGGCATGACAGATGTAGAAAGCGATGGTGGCTTTGGTGATTTTAGTCTTATGGATATACTCGAACAGCACTGCAAACGCTCTGCAAAACCTGCCTTCATCGGTGCCATGTTTGGTCACGTTCCAGAAAAACGCACAATGGCAATCGGCTGTAGAGTAAAATTAGATGCTGATAATGGAACGGTGACTATGCTAGAAAGCGCAGTGATATAATAAATAATTTAGACTGGACTAATACTAGGTGTGCTTCCTAAAATTTTTCTTTATTTGCAACTTTCGAATTACTCTAGCAAACTAGCTTCTTCTCTAGAAGCAGGCTTATTTTTATTATTACCTCCAATAGCGCTAAAAATTTTACGTAAAAAACCGGGTGCTAGAACCATAAGTGGATTAATATTCACGTCTGGATCTAAAGTGGTTCCAGTCATATTATAAGTAGCGGCAAATACACCCTCACCTTTATTACCAGCTAGGATTGGACCAATAAGTGGGATATTACTAAATAGAGAGTTTAGCTCGTAAATAGGAATAATTGTTCCATCTACAGAAATTTCATTAAATTTAGTATCTACATAACCTTCAAGTGTAACTCCAAGTGTTGGCCCATTAGCATTACCTGATTTAAAAGTAATTACATCGTCATACTGAGTGAACTCACTGTGGAAGCTAGAAAATGATAGCCCGTTTGCTTCCAACTCTTCCTGAGCTTTTGCAAACTCCTTTTCTTTGAGAAGTTTATTGAAGGCTTTGGAGTTAGCAACACCAAAGTCTTTAGCATCAATTGTTCCTATTATAGAATAGCCTTTATCCATGCGGGTCATTGCGGCTTTAACAACTAAATCACCCCTATCCCCATTTTTAAATAAATTAAGTCCCCTCAAACCCTGTCCCGCATCATTTGTTTTTAAGGTAAGTCTTTGCGGGACTGCTAGTAAATCATCCGCTCGAGCAATAATAATTAACATATTTTTGTCTGTACCTAATTTTCCACTATATTCAAAATCAATCATCTGATTATCTAAAAAATAGGTTTGCACATTAGTTTTTTGCATCATAATATCATTATACATCAAAACTTCATCGACTAACCCAGAAAGCTTAAAGTTTGGCAGGGACAGGGCCGCACCAGCGATAGGTGGATTAAAAATCATATCCATAATAGGTTCTGCATTAAAGCGGCGCCCTTTTATAGAAACATCATAGAGGGCTTTAGTTTGATCCCATTTAAAATAACCCGAGATATCATTATCAGTCATGAAAAGTGATTTAATATTTAGTGTTGAGGCTCGCTTTCCGTTATAGGTAAGAGACAGTTCACTGTTCATATTATCAGATTTAAATTTAAGGTCATTAACATGAATAGTGTTATCGTTATCAAATGTTAAATTAAATTCAGTACTAGCTTTATTATTGAAATCTTTTACCCAGTTAAGCGGTTTAAATTTAACTAACGCATTTATGAAGTCAAAACTTCCTTCTCCCCTCTTGAGGTTGGCCCCCTTCCCAAATAACTTTAGTTTCAGATGAGAAGCACCTTCTACATAATATTCAAACGGTAACAATAATTTGCCCCAATCCCTACCTTGGATTTTTCCATCTAAAATATAGGTTGTTGAAGAGTTCTTTTTTTGAGTAAAGTCCTCTAGCCACTGAGCAGAAAAGTTAACATCATTAAGAACAATTTCACCAATAGCACTAAGTCCTTTGCTGTTAACAGAAAGCTTCATAGAACCATCAGAAATTGAAAACTTTTTTGAAAGAGAGGGTATACTAAGAGCATTGATATCTGACATAACCTCAAATCCTACATCCTTCATTTTAAGTTCTTTAATAAGTGGAAAATCAAGAGTTAAAAAACTTTTTGCCTCACCGGTTATAGTGTCAGGCTTGACACCAAAACGGCTCGGATAACCTAACGGCATATAATCAATTACTTTTAAAATTTCATCCACTTGACCGCTTATTGGAAGTTCAAAATGAGCAATGGCAAGACCTTTTTTAGATATATCGATAAAATTAAGAACGCCATTTTTAATATCAACATTTTGGACCTTGGCTTTATTAACAATTAATAGAAAATGATTAGGGTGAAGTGTTCCTTTGCCCTTAAGTTCCGAAAGTTGCGGCATCGGTTTTAAAAAATGAGTAACACCCTCGCTAATATTAAAGTTAAATATAAAACTATCTTTTGGTAAATGTTCTAGCTCCCACATTTCAGGCCTGATATTAACATTTATTACACCATTATTAATCATACCATCCGTAATATTATTTTTTATCCAAATTCGAGCATTTTTCAGAAGATCCGAAGGCCAGTATTTTGAAATATTAACCAATGGAAAGTTTTCTATATCGGCCGTAATTATAATATCTGGATTAATTCGAATACTGCTTATAAGTCCTTCAGCATTAACCCGCGCACCATCAAGCCGAAGATTGAATTTTTCAATAGAAATTTCGTCATTAGCAGATATAAACTGTCCCGTAAATTTACCTTCATCAATAATAATTGGCTCATTGTAAATATTATTTGGATTGATAAACCCACTACCAACATCAAATTCAAAATCAAAAACAGGAAGTTCTAAGTCATTTTTTATAGAAAAGTTAACAATGCCACTTATTGGAACATTTAGATTTAAAAGTTTCGATAAACCGGATATTTTTCCAACACTTTTAGCGGGAATAAAATTAGAAAACCTCACTTGGGTAGTAGCTTTTTTACGTTCTAAATCATATTGAACTGATAAATGGAGTGGAATATTATTTTTATATTTAGTATTAATTTCACCTTCAAGCAGTAGGCTCAAACCCTCGTCAACTCTTTTGATATTAAGCATGGCCTTAGGGATTTTCCACATATCATTTGAAATTTCATCGATTAAAGTAATTTTAGTATCTCTAAGGATCATCTGTTGCAGATATCCAGTAGAATTTTTAGCACTTGGCGGTGACAACATTTGCCGAGAATACCTTGCCATAAGATCTTCAGATTTATGAAAATTATCAAGGTTTTCCCTCATTGACGTAACGAAAAAATCCTGATTAAAAGGCACCTCAAGCCAGGTCTCCTTGGGTAACACTAAATTAAGTTTTAGGCCTATAAATTCAATAAAAGTTGGCGCTATAATACCCCGAAAAAGGGCAGTTGAACTAAATTCGAAATTCACCACAGGAATACTAAAGGGAATTGAGGTTTCTAGGTTTCCACTTTCAATATTAAAAAATTTAATCCCTAAAGTATCACCGCCTAAAGGGTTATTTTCAGCCCTACGCCAGGTTAGAACGCTACGTTCAAAATATACCCCTTTACCAATCACTTGCTCAATAAGAACATTCCGTAAAAGTGGTGTAGAGCCATCTATCTCAACCGGACCATCACTAATACGCCAGATAATCACTGCCATTAGGATAATTATAATAGCAAATAATGATATTAAAGTTTTAAGTATATATTTAATTGGAGTTAGCACTCTATATTTCTCTTCAAATCCAAATAGTTTGTTTGGTTAACTCTAGTAATAATGTTAACTATATAATAAAAATGTCAATAATGTGATTTTGGAATCCGTTTATATGTCGAAGGTGTCAATTAATAAGCCAAAAAAATATAATCATTTTCCTTTAGTTTTAGATGAAAGTATTGCCAAGAAGACGCTAGACCATTTCTATGCACTTTACAATGAAACATATCCTATAAAAATTAGAGAACTAATTAAGAGAAATGATTGTAAAAACCTTTTACTTGCAATCTTTTCAAATAGTCCCTACCTCACTAAATTACTTTTTAAATATCCAGCTTTTGCTCTTAATTTACTTGAAAAACCTGTAGATATTATTATTGGTGATCTTTTTGTTGAATTAAAAAGAAACGGAGCATCCACCCAAGATCTTAATACATTAATGTGTGACCTTAGAGTAGCTAAGCTCAAGGTTTCTTTAGCAATTGCATATGCAGATTTAGCAAATATTTGGTCTCTAGAAAAAGTAACAGAGACACTAAGTGGTTTTGCACAACTTTCCCTGGAACTTGCTGTAAACTTTTTGATAAAGGAAGCTCTAAAAGGAGGAGACCTTGATCATAAACAAAGCAAAAATATAAGTGAGAATTCTGGGTACGCAGTTATAGCAATGGGCAAACTAGGTAGTTATGAGCTCAACTATTCAAGTGATATTGATTTAATTATCCTTTTCGATACGGAAATTGTTAAATATACAGGGCGTCGTAGTGTTCAAGATTTTTTTGTTAAACTAACCCAAAGACTTGTTAAAATCATATCGGATAGAACAGCTGATGGGTATGTCTTTCGGACAGACCTGCGTCTACGACCTGACCCAGGAGCTACCCCCGTTGCCCTCTCCATGGAGGGAGCTGAAATTTATTATCAGAGCGTAGGGCTTAATTGGGAACGCGCCGCGATGATCAAGGCTCGGCCAGTTGCCGGAGATATTGTGGCTGGTGAGAACTTTATTAAAAGGATTAGGAGTTTTATCTGGCGTAAACATCTTGATTATACGGCTATTGCCGACATACATGCAATCAAAAACCTTATTCATGAACATCACAGCCACAAAGCCATAAGACTTGAAGGCCATGATGTAAAGCTTGGTCGTGGAGGTATACGCGAAATTGAGTTTTTTGCACAAATTCATCAACTTATTTCTGGTGGTCGTGAACCATTACTTAGGGTTGCCCCCACCTGTCTTGCACTTAAAGCCTTGGTTTTAAGTAAAAAAATAGATATAGAACAAAGCGATATTCTTCAGAAATCTTACGTCTACTTTCGCACCCTAGAACACCGTCTACAAATGATCAATGATGACCAAACCCATGCTATACCAAGGACGAAAGAGGCTTTGCTGCGCATTACTCGGTTTATGGGTTACCTTGACATAAGCCAATTTGAAAACGAGTTTATTGATCATCTAAATTGTGTCCATCATATATTTAACAACCTTCTTCAAGATACAAATCAAACTAGGAAAAATGATACTAACCTTTTTTTCCCAATGGATACTTATCATCCACACACTCTTAAAGCTATTAAATTTGCTGGCTTTAAGAATGAAAAAAATATTTATAAACTAATTCAAAACTGGCAATTGGGCCGTTATCGTGCGTGCAGAACTGATCGTGCAAGGTCTATCCTAAAACAATTAGTTCCTGATATTCTTAAAGCATTTGGTCAGCACGAGGATCCCGATGCAGGTATCATTAAATTTGATGATTTTTTATCAAGGTTGCCTTCCGGTGTTCAGCTCTTCTCTTTTATTAAGGCGCACCCTTGGCTCCTTGATTTATTAGCCCTAATAACAGGAGTAGCCCCTCACCTTTCCAATCAGCTATCAAGAAACCCAGTGCTACTTGATAGCGTGCTTAGCGCGGAGTTATTTAGAAAAAATTCTACCCTTGAACAATTAAAATCTAATCTAAATGAACAAATACTCGCAGCAATCGATTTTCAAGATATGCTTGATGTTAGCAGAAGGTGGAGTAACGAAGGAAAGTTTCATGTTGGCCTTCAAATTTTAAAAGGTAACATTGATGTCAATGAGTCTACAAAAACTTTAAGTTATCTTGCTGAAGCATCCTTATCTTCTATGTTGAATTTCGTCAGCAAGGAATTCGAAAAAAAACACGGTGTTATTAAGCACTCTTCTCTTTGTATACTTGCTATGGGAAAACTTGGCGGCTATGAACTGACTACAACCTCAGACGTAGATATGATTTTGATATATGACGCCACCAATATGAGTGCTCAATCAAATGGTATTAAACCCCTCAGTGTAAATCATTATTATGCAAGATTATCGCAAAATTTCATCAATGGTATTACTGCCCTTACTGGTGAAGGGAAATTATACGAAGTAGATATGCGCTTGCGACCATCTGGCACAGCCGGCCCACTTGCAGTTTCCATTGAAAGTTTCATTAAATATCAATCAGCAGAAGCTTGGACATGGGAACATATGGCTTTAACTAGAGGAAGGGTCATCTCTGGTTCAACTATATTAGAGAAAAAAATTAAGGATTGTATTTTTAGAATTCTTACTCACAAAAACCGTGATCAAAATAATCTACTTTGCGAAGTTTCTAAAATGCGACAACGTCTAATTGGCAGTTTTTCTACTAACAATATCTGGGCAATGAAACATATTCGCGGCGGAATTATTGATGTTGAGTTTATTTGTCAATATCTGCTATTAAAACATGGATCAGACCATCCAGAAATATTAAAAACAAATACTCTCGAGCAAATATCTTCTTTATCAAAAGCAGGTATTATTGATCAAAATATTACTGGTAAGTTATATAAAGCAACACATATACTTCAATCAATACAGGCTCTGCTAAGGCTTTGCTTGGACAATGATAATACAGAGCAGGAAAAACCTAATGCTTTATTACTCAATCTTGCAAAACGTTTCGATAGTAAACCTGAAAAAATTGAAGAATTAATTCTTAACAATCAAAAATTTATTTATAATTTATATCATAAAATTATTGAGATACCGGTCCAAAAGATGGAACCTAAAAAACCTGTTGCGCCCCTTAATAGTAAAAATAAAAATAGGAAATAAAATGATAGAAATTGGTCAAAAAGCACCAAAACTTAACTTGCTTGATGAAACAGAGAACTATATTAGTCTCAATAGTTTCCCTGATAAAAATATCGTACTTTATTTTTACCCAAAAGATGACACGCCCGGCTGTACAAAAGAAAGTATTGAATTTAGTCAATTAAAAAAAGAATTTGAATTAAATGATACTGTTATTCTTGGGGCCTCAAAAGATAGTATTAAAAAACATCAAAAATTTATTAAAAAACACGACCTTACCATTAAACTTCTTGTAGATGAGGACGGCAGCCTTTGTGAAAACTATTCAGTTTGGAAATTAAAAAAATTTATGGGGCGCGAATATATGGGTATTGAGCGATCTACTTTTCTCATTGACAAAAATAGAATTATTAAAAATATATGGAGAAAAGTTAGTGTAAAGGGTCATGTAGAAGAGGTGTTTGAAGCCGTAAAGTTATTATGACTAAATTAATGCCAACGGTTGCTAACACAGCACTAGAATGCCTAAAAGCAGAGAGCCCAAAAGAAAAAATCCGCTTAACTCAAATTGGAAGTCAATCATGGTTGTCTGGCAATCTGCTATTTAAGTTCGACTGTAAAGCGCCCACGCGACCGGGGCGACCCGCCAGGCCAAAACTGCTTCCCCCTAATGAAATGCCAAGGCGTAGGAATGTAAAGTCGCTCGCTGCCCGCATAGCAATGCTTCATGCAATTGCCCATATAGAGCTTAACGCAATCGATTTAGCTTGGGATATTGTTCTGCGTTTTGGAGCTAATATGCCTCGTGATTTCACTAATGACTGGATAAAAGTAGCAAATGATGAGGCACGTCATTTTGAGTTACTCGAGCAAAGATTATTTGAACTTGATAGTTATTATGGTGCTCTAAATGCCCACGATGGTCTTTGGCAGTCAGCTGAAAGTACCGCTGATGACTTATCTGCAAGACTTGCTATAGTCCCGTTGGTGCTAGAAGCACGTGGACTTGATGTAACCCCAGGGATAATTAAAAAACTGAATTTAGCTGGTGATCAAGCAAGCATTAAGATCCTAAATATTATCTATTGCGAAGAAATTGATCATGTAAGAATTGGCGCAAAGTGGTTCACATATCAATGCGAAAAAAGAGGCCTATTGGTTGAAAAAACATATCAAAAACTAGTCAAAAAATACTTTACTGGCAATCTAAAACCGCCATTTAATATTGATGCTAGAAATCAAGCGGGCTTGAGCGAAGGTTTTTATATTCCATTGGTTAAATCTAATAATAACTAGTTAAATATGTTTTCATTCCCTATTTCTTTGATATTATGAGTGCATCAAATGTTAACGATTCGTCCAAAATGAAATAAACTCTATTGGATGGAATTTAATTTATAAGAGTTGAAGTTGAAATTAAATAACATTACCAAGTGGTTGAGTGAAAAAACCGATCTTCTTTTTCCTGATAGGCAACTTTATTTCAGGACCAACGGCGAGGTGCGCTTCATCACAATTTCACAAAACAGACAGTTATTTAGCAGTGTTATGTTTATCGGAATAATGTGTTGGTTTAGTATTACAACCTATAGCCATATTTATCTTAACGATATAATTAATAAAAAAAACATCGAGGTTTCTGTTGCTAATAGCTACTATGAAACACTTGAAAAGCAATACAACCAACTCAAGGATGATATTCAAAACTCTTCCCACGCATTAGAACAACGCCAGAATTATCTAGAACAAGTTCTTGATGTTACTAAAATCCCAATTGGTAACGTTGAAAGTGTTGTGACTGATGAAATAAATTCTACTAATAATAATTTAAGTGGCAGCCCTGATAAACAAACAAGAAATTTAATACGCAATATAATGCTTCATAAATTTTATTCAAACCTAAAAAGTAATGAAATTAAACAAAATAAAAACATCAAATTAATTATAAAAGATGTTGGTAAAAAACTTACGTTTATAAAAAACACCCTTAATAGTGCTGGTCTTGTTGAGGAAGAATTACTAAAGCATTCAATTAACCTGCCATCAACTGCACAGGGGGGGCCCTTTATTGGTCTAATAAGTGGCCTCAATGCTACAGCATTAGATAGCAATGAATTTAATGAACTATACAACAAAAAAAGTCTTCTTAATGATCTCGAATTGGTTAGTGCTTACCTCCCTACATCAACGCCACCTGAAAACTATTATTTGTCAAGCAAGTTTGGTACGCGCCGTGATCCAATTACAAAGAGGTGGGCTGAACACAAAGGCATAGACATGGCAGGGTGGCACAAAACACCCATCATGGCAGGAAGCTCAGGGATTGTAGTTAAAGCAGGGAAAAATGGTTCTTTTGGTCTTTATGTTGAAATTGATCATGGGAACGGGTTTAAATCTAAATATGGACACTTATCAAAAATAAATGTTCAAAAAGGTGATAAAGTATTAGATAAACAAATTATTGGACTTATGGGTAGTACAGGAAGAAGTGTTAGTACCCATCTCCACTACGAAATCTGGTTTAATGGTGAACCGATTGATCCTTTAAAATTAATAAAGGCCGCAAAAAATGTTCAAAAAATTAAACAACAAAAATATGACAGCTGAAAAAAAACTAACCATGAAACTAAAGGAAAACAAGTCAATGAAACCACCTATAAACTCAGTTCCATCCATAATTAGTTCAGATGTTGTAATCAAAGGGAATATCTCCACATCAGGAGAAATTCAACTTGATGGCACAGTTGAGGGCGATCTAAAAAGTAATAGTATCACTATTGGTGAGCACGGTACGGTAAAGGGAAAGATAAACGCAGACGATGTTATCGTCAAAGGTACCGTAAAAGGAAGCATCACAGGTCGTAATATCCGCATTGAAAAATCTGCAAAAATAACAGGTGATCTTTGCCACCAAACACTTAGTATCGAAGCTGGAGCGCACATTGAAGGTAATTTAAGTCATCAGAATAGTGAAGCAAACCTTACTTCAACATCGACGGTAAATAGAGTTAGTTCTATAAATAACGAGATTAAAGCAGAGGTTCAAAAAAAACCAATCTTATAAATAAATTATAAAAAATTATTCTTTTACAGAAAATAAAGTTATAAAAATTTTATCTATTCAATATCATTGACCTCAGTCGATGTTCTTCGTACCCGTGCCGCAAGTGCTGCGTTTACAAACATGTCTATGTCGCCATCCAAAACCTTATCAGGCTGGCTACTTTCAACACCGGTACGCAAGTCCTTTACCATTTGATAAGGCTGTAAAACATAGGAACGGATCTGATGCCCCCAACCGATATCCGTTTTGGCATCGTGCTCTGCATGCGCTTCAGTTTCCCGCCGTTGCAATTCAGCCTCATAAAGCCGCGCTTTGAGCATATTCATAGCCGTCGCTCGATTTTTATGCTGTGAACGGTCATTTTGACACTGAACAACAATATTAGTGGGTATATGGGTAATTCGTACTGCACTATCAGTGGTATTCACATGCTGACCACCAGCTCCTGAAGCACGATAGGTATCAATACGGAGCTCGCTCTCATTCACCTCAACTTCAAAATCATCATCAATTACGGGGTAGACCCAAATGCTGGCAAAGCTTGTATGACGTTTAGCATTACTATCAAATGGTGAGATACGCACAAGCCTATGGACGCCGCTTTCTGTTTTAAGCCACCCGTAAGCATTTTCACCTTTAATCTCTATAGTTGCTGACTTAATTCCAGCCTCTTCACCGTCATGCATTTCCATCACATTGACCTTGCAGCCGTGCGCATTAGCCCACCGAGTGTACATTCTAAGTAGCATATTAGCCCAATCCTGGCTCTCGGTTCCCCCCGCACCAGAATTAATTTCTAAATAAGCATGATTAGCATCAGCCTCACCACTAAGAAGGGTTTGAAGTTCAAGTTCTCCAGCTTTTTCAGTTAATTTGCAAATGGCCTCTTCTGCATCAGCGACGATAGCCTCGTCCTCTTCCAATTTGCCCAACTCAACAAGTTCTACATTATCATCTAATTCAGACTGGACGGCCTTACACAAATTTATAGCATGCTCGAGTTTGGTACGTTCTTTCATAAGCGCCTGTGCGCTTTTTGGATTGTTCCAGAGTTCCGGATCTTCAGAAAGTGAAGTTAGTTCCTCATAGCGCTCAAGGGCAACTTCCCAGTCAAAGATGCCTCCTCAGCAATTCAAGTGATTGCTTAATTTTATTAACAGAGTTTTGAATTTCAGCTTTCATAAGATAGGCCTATTTTATTGATTAATATATACCGCCAGTACCTGTTTGCAGCTTACTCTTTGTTTGCACCAGTGAATTAAACCCGTCAAGTACTTGTTGATCTTTATTTGGAAAAGAGCCCTGTCTGAATGCTTCAAGAATAGTTTTTTTAGCACCCGCAGTCGCAAGCAGCCCAGTTACAGGATCAACCCTCACCAATCTAACACCTTCTGGAATACGGAATGGTGTTGGGCTGTCGTCACGAAGTGCATTGGCCATGAAGTCTCTAAAGATAGGAACGGCAACTGATGAACCTTCCTCACCTCGGCCAAGAGAGCTTGGCGCATCAAAACCAACAAATATACCTACAACCAAGTCCGGTGAAAAACCAACAAACCACGTATCAAAACTCTCATCAGTTGTACCTGTTTTTCCAGCAAGGGGACGGCGAAGAGCATTAATACGAATACCAGTGCCGCGTTGAACTACACCTTCCATCATTGATACAAGCTGATAAGCAGTCACTGGATCAAGAACATCCTCCCGAACATCGATAAGTTCTGGTTCAGTTTGATAACTCCAACTGTCAGCTGCGCATGTTTCACAAACCCTGGCATCGTTTTTGAATATAGTTTTCCCATTTCGGTCTTGTATGCGATCTATTAGGGTCGGTTCAATTTTTTTACCGCCGTTAACAATCATGCCATAAGCAGCCGTAAGGTCCATAAGAGTCGTTTCTCCAGCCCCTAAAGACATAGAAAGTAAATTTGGCATATCTTTGGTAATATTAAAGCGCGCGGCTACCTCAACAACTTTCTCCATTTTAAGGTTTTGCGCAAGTCTCACAGTCATTAGGTTACGAGATTTTTCAATACCAAGACGTAAAGTGCTTGGCCCATAAAATTTTGAATTGGAATTACGCGGCTTCCATTTTCCGTTTCCAAAGCCTTGATCAATAACAAATGGTGCATCAAGTACAAGACTAGACGGGGTAAATCCATTATCAAGGGCAACACTGTAAACAAATGGCTTAAACGCACTGCCTGGCTGACGCTTTGCTTGAGTAGCACGATTATATTCACTGCGTCTAAAGTCAAAGCCCCCAACCATCGCAAGTACTCGCCCAGTGTGTGGGTCAAGCGCTACTAGAGAACCATTAACCTTCGGTATTTGACGAAGACTATATGAGTTTTTAATATTTTGATTCTTAGTATTAATTTTCTCAACTGCGATAATATCACCTTGTGTCAGCACCTCTGCCATAGATCGTACAGTCGGTCCGCGGCGCTCTCCAAACAACCATTTTCTAGCCCAACTAACTTCCTTTAAACTTATAGTCTCAACTGGCAAACCTTCGAAGGTATCACTTGAAATTAAAGCTTCTTTAGTTGCAATCACAGCCATATCATCGCGCACTTCAAGAACTACTGCATGCCGCCAGCTATCGATACCAAGTGGTATATTTATTTTTAGAAAATCTTTTTTCCAAGTTGTATAAGGCTCAACAAATAAATTTATATTTTTTAAGGGACCACGCCAGCCATGACGCCGATCATAAACTATTAGGCCATTCTTAAGTTCATACTCCGCAATTGATTGCAAGCGCGGGGAAAGAGAGGTGCGCACAGCAAGACCGCCTTCATAAAGCTCGGTATCACCGTAAGATTTTTTAAGCTCACGCCGAACATCTTCAGCAAAATAATTGGCCTGAAATACACGTGCTCGACCAGTGTCCACAGTCACAAGTCTATTTGCCGCAGCTAAATTTCGCTCACTTCCAGTGATATACCCTTCAATTTTCATACGGCCAAGCACCCAATTACGACGACCTATTGCAGCATTATATCGACGTGTAGGGTGATAGTTATTGGGGCCTTTAGGAACTGCAGCTAAATAAGCAATTTCCTCCAAATCCAAATCATCAAGTGATTTACCAAAATAATTAAGTGCTGCAGCGGCAACACCATATGAGTTTTGACCAAGATAAATTTCATTAAGGTATAACTCTAATATCTGATTTTTGTTAAAGGTCTGCTCTATCCTATAAGAAAGGATTGCCTCCTTTATCTTGCGTTCAAACGCGACTTCGCCACTCAGGAGAAAGTTTTTAGCTACTTGCTGTGTAATGGTTGAAGCTCCAACAAGTCGCCTCTGAGTAATAACATTTTTGATATTAACATAAACAGCCCTTAAAAGGCCTTTAAAGTCGATCCCTAGATGTGTATAAAAATTTTGATCCTCTGCTGATAGAAATGCCTGAATTACTTTAGGTGGTATTGCAGAAATTGGTACAAAAAGTCTTTTTTCACGAGCATACTCCTTGATCAAGCTGCCATCACCAGCATAAACACGCGAAACTACAGGCGGCTCATAATTAGCAAGCTGTTTATAATCCGGCAAATCACGGCCATATGAGTATAAAATGTAAAGCATCGTAACCAAAACAAAAATACCCGAAAAAAGAGTAAAAACCGCAAGACCACCAAATATATTTTTCCAAGTTTTAGACAGTTTAAACACCTACTGTTCAGTTTTTTTAGTGAATTACAATTTAGTAGCAAATTATGACATCCATAAGGCACAATCAAGCTAAATAAAGTAAAGCACTACTATTGATTATCTTAGATGAGTTCTTAATTAAAGGCGGAGTTTTTAGAAAAATATTTGTCCGTGGCGGTAAGTATAGCTAAACCAATCTTCTCGTGCGTTTCTTTTTGCATCAATAATTTTGCATCTTGGCGGTTAGTAAGATAACCCATTTCAATAAGTACAGAGGGCACATCAATTCCCTTAAGTACGGCAAAACCAGCTGAACGAAGACTTCGTTTGCGGACCCTAACAGCTTTTTTGAGTTCTAGCGCGAGTTCTCCAGCAAAACGGTTGGACAAGTTCATTGTTTCCTGCTTAACAAGATCAATAAGAATATTCTGAACTATGTCGTCCTCATCACCAATATCAATACCAGCAATAACATCTGATTTATTCTCTCGTGCTGCAAGTAGCGCCGCCTCGCGGTCAGAAGCTTTCTCAGTCAATGTGTAAATAGTGGCGCCACGAACGCTTGGGTTACTAAAAGCATCAGCATGGATTGATATAAACAAATCCGCATTATTTCTGTGTGCTACAAGACTTCTTTCACGCAACTTTAAAAAAATATCCCTATCACGGGTCATAATTACTTTATAACGCCCCGAAGCTTCCAATATTTTTTTAATATTACGCGCTGCAGAAATTGTAACATTTTTTTCTGAAATTCCATTTACTTTTACACCACCTAGGTTTCCCGGGTCATGCCCTCCATGCCCTGGGTCAAGAACTATCACTTTCTTACCTAACTTAGAATAAGCAGTAGGGTTTCCATTATTATTTTCTATTTTAATTCGCACTGCCGGTTTGGGTAAATCACTAATAAATTGAGTTTGTGATATTCTTTCAAAATCAAATACCAAGCGATCTGCTTTATTCCCCTTTCCTTTAATTGCAAATGAATTAGATAATTTTGCTGGCCTTTTAAGGTCAAGAACAATCCGCGATATCCCAGGTAAATAGAGGCCATAACGGTAATTATTAATTAAGCCCTGACCCGCCGCCCCACCAGGACCAATTTTCCAAATGACTTCATCAAGATCAATAACTACCCTATTTGGATTAGCTAAACTAAACGTACGAAAGGTTATATTTTGATTTATTTCTAAAACAAAACGAGTTTTATTTTCATCTCCGCCAATTCTTGCAGCAGTGACTTCAGGAGAAGCTGCAAAGGTATAGTTTGTCGATATGACCAAGAAAGCCATAAAGTGAAAAATACTTTTCATTAAAATATTTAGATCTCTGATCAACCGAACATTCCTATTTTTTCATTTCAAATTAATAATTAACTCTAACTATATAACCATTTCTTTTATTTAGTAGTTAACATTTTTATAATAAATTAATGAATTCAAAAAATATTATTTAATATTTTAAATGCTTTAAGGTTGTTTAAATTACAATTATTCATTATATTATGATCAAGTCATATTAGAAAGTATTAAGTCATGCTAAGAATATGATGGCAAATATAACTTCATTATTGATGTTATAAAAGGCCTAAACCAAAGAATATGATTATGAATTTACGCATTAAAAGCAGCAAGAGTAGTCCTATGTATTTAAAGGAATTTTCCTTTGAAAAATATGACAATATTGTTCTCTTTCCTAAGTCTTTTATTGCATTATTGAAGAATAACTTACAAACAACAAATCAAAAACATGCACGCTTTGTAGTCGCAAACGATCATAAAAGCTCGAGCGGTTTTTTGAATGGAGATAATTTTAATGTCAATACGTATGTTGATCGACGCATCCCACCGGGAAGAGACCCGTGTGGCAATCGTCGATGGAAATCGAGTTGAGGACTTTGACTATGAAAGTTCTGCAAAAAAACAACTTAAAGGTAGTATCTATTTAGCAAAAGTGACCCGTGTAGAACCTTCATTGCAAGCCGCATTTGTGGACTACGGTGGAAATAGGCACGGTTTTTTAGCTTTTAGTGAAATTCATCCTGATTATTATCAGATACCAGTTGCTGACCGTGAAGCTCTAATTGCACAGGAAGCCGCAGCTAATGTTGACTTGCTAGAAGATGATGAAAAAGAAAAAGAAAAACCAAAGAAAAAAAGAAGACAGCCTAATCGCAAGAAAAGTGTGTCGAAAACATCTTCCGCCAATGCAGATATAAATGAAGAAAATGATGATTTAGAATCTGAAACAACTGGCGATCAAGAAAAACTTGATGAAAATAAAAAACCTAAAACTAAGGCAGAAACAACTAAGTCAGACGAGGTTATTATTAATGATCCCGAAAATACGCAAGTTCTTATAAATACACAAAATTTAGAAGAGGCCGATGAAACTGAACCTAATGAAATTGAAAATAATGCCAACAACAAAAACAAAGGTGATAGCGAACCATCCCTTTTAGAGGATGGCACTTCAAACTCTGAAGAAGATGAAGAAGAACGTCTACGAATCAAAATGGCAAAACGCCTACGTTATAAATACAAGATTCAAGAGGTGATCAAAAAAAATCAAATTATTTTGATTCAGGTAGTTAAAGAAGAACGCGGCAACAAAGGTGCGGCCCTAACCACCTACTTATCTCTGCCCGGTCGGTACTGCGTGCTTATGCCAAATACTTTGCATGGTGGGGGCGTAAGCCGTAAAATAGCTAATGTAACAGATAGAAAAAAACTCAAAACCATTCTTTCTAGTCTAAATATGCCAAAAGGCCATGCTTGCATCATCCGCACTGCTGGTAGTGATCGCACAAAATCAGAAATTAGCCGCGACTATGACTATTTAAAAAGAATGTGGGAAGCAATCCGAGAGCTGACCTTAAAATCAATTGCTCCGTCTCAAATTTATGAAGAGGGTAATTTGATTAAACGTAGTCTCCGTGACTTATATACCAGAGATGTTAGCGAAATTCTTGTTGAGGGCGAGACTGGATTTAGATCAGCTAAAAAATTCATGAATATGCTCCTGCCCAGCCATGCGAAAAAAGTTATTCATTACGAAGATGAAATCCCATTATTTCAACGCTATAAGGTAGAAAGTCATCTCGATTCGATGTACTCGCCAACAGCACAGCTAAAGTCTGGTGGTTATATTGTTATTAATCCAACGGAGGCACTCGTTTCCATTGATGTAAATTCAGGACGTGCCACCAAAGAACAAAATATCGAAGAAACAGCCTTAAAAACAAATCTTGAGGCAGCCGAAGAGGTAGCTCGACAATTAAAACTTCGCGACATGGCTGGACTCGTAGTAATTGATTTTATTGACATGGAAGATAATCGTAATAACCGTGCCGTAGAACGAAAAATGAAGAATTGTCTAAAAGCTGATAGAGCTCGAATTCAAGTAGGTCGTATCAGTTCTTTTGGTTTAATGGAAATGTCTAGGCAACGCATTAGGATTGGTGTACTTGAATCAAGTACTACTGCCTGCCCCCACTGTGAAGGAAGTGGCTTACTAAGAACTGTTGAATCACAAAGCCTTCATATTCTAAGAATTATAGAAGAAGAGGGTATCCGAGCAAAAAATTCTTGTTTCACCGTTTTTCTTCCTTCTCAGGTTGCTGTTTATATTCTTAATAACAAGCGAGATAACTTAACAGTTCTTGAGCGTCGCTATGACTTTAGCGTATCTATTGATATTGATGAAAGCCTTACGGCCTCTGCCTATCGTATGGAAAAATCAGGAAAACCATCAAAAACATCACAAATGAGGAAAGATTCCTTAAGCCTTGGTCGTGAAGTCAATACGACAATTGAAAATACTGAAGAAAAGTCACTATCAAGCGATGATAACAATGATCGCCCAAAGCGCAGAAGAAGAAGGCGTCGTGGTCAGCAAAATAGACCAAATAACTCTGCAAACGATTCAGCAGAACAAGCAGCTACTGATGGAAAAGAAAACTCAGATGAAATTCGAGATCGTCAGCATCAGAACCCCAGCCCTAAAAAGGGTAACAATGATGAGAATAATAAAACTGAAAAAAATTCAATTGTTAAAGGTGAAGTTTCTCCTGACACTGAGCAAACATCTAATGTTTTAGTAAAAAATGCAGATTCAACTAAGAAAAGGCAAAAAAACCGTCCACGCCGCAACTCTAAAGTTAGTAAACCTGAGGTAATATCAGGGCAAGATGCAAAAAAAGAAGAAGCTGAACACCAAAAGCGGCCAAGAAACTCGTCTGCTGCCAAAAAGGATTTAAAGCCGGCTATAATAGATGATAAGATAAACGAAGTGTCAAAAAAGTTACCACGAAAAAGTACCCCTAAAAAACAACCTGGGGCAAAGAAGCCGGAAAAGACCGAAGTTATAAAAGTTGATAAAACAGCATCAGAGGAAGCTAAGCCAAAGAAAAAAGGTTGGTGGTCCAGGTAGTGGATAAAAAAATAAAGTCTTTAATTAATAAGGCTTTAATTATACCACAATCTTACTTTTGAATAATAGTTGTGTTCTATTAAATTTATTCAATTTACATAGGAATAGGTCATATTTTATTGAGTATAATTTGACGAAACAGTTTGCAGGGCATAGATTTGATTAATGTATTATAAACTAGTTAAGAATACCTTTCTTAAAATACTTTTACCGACCCTTCTTTTTAGCTTCACAATCACTAATGTCGCTAAGACCCAGGGGTCTGGATTATCTATACTGCGTGATGCAGAAATCGAACAAATTATTCGAAATATCACAGAACCAATTTTTATTGCTGCAGAACTTGATAAAAATGCCGTTGATACTTATCTCCTTAATGATAGTGCAATTAATGCTTTCGTAATGGGTGGTCAAAATGTATTTCTAAATTCAGGACTTCTCTTAAAGGCTACAAATGTAAATCAGATCATTGGCGTCGTAGCCCATGAAACTGGGCATATCACCGGTGGTCACCTGTCGCGGTTTGATGAAGGTTTAGAAAAACTATCTACCTACAGCTTGATGGGAGCAGTTCTTGGTGCTGCTGCAATGGCCGCAGGTTCAGTTGATGCTGGAATGGCGTTAATGATGGGCGGTCAGCATATTGGTTACCGCAAACTTTTGGGGTTTAGCCGTACACAGGAATCTTCTGCAGACCAAGCTGCCCTCTCTCTTTTAGAAAAAACGGGACAATCAGGCCAAGGTTTAATTGATTTTTTTGAAATACTCGGCGATCAAGACTTAGTACCCGAAAGGTACCGTGACCCATATGCAAGTACACATCCTATAACTTCACAACGTATTGAAAGAGTGCGTGATCGCGTTCAAAAATCTCCCTATTACACAACTAAAACTGATCCTCAATTGGAAAAGGAATTCCTCCGACTACAAGCAAAATTATTTGGCTACATCAAACCACTATATGCGACCTTAGTTAGATATCCTATTTCTGACCAATCTGTAAATGCGCGCTACGCCCGAACTTTTGGCTATCAACAAAGTAATAGGATAAAAGAGGCCCTGTTAGAAATCGATAGATTAATTGTGGAATATCCAGAAAATCCGTTTTATTATGAAACAAAGGCCCAAATTTTATTTGAAGATGGTCGAGTGATAGAAGCCCTTCAGCCCTACAAAAAGGCTGTAAAGTTTTTACCAAAATCAACACTTCTGCGCATGTCTTACGCACGTACATTGATCAGTTCTGAAGATGACCAGTTTCTCGGCGAGGCAATCCAAAACCTTGAGATTGCTTTGCAGGCAGAACCTGATGATAGTTTCGGTTGGAAACAAGCTTCTATCGCCTATTACCGGATGAATAATCATGGTATGACTTATTATTCGACGGCTCAACATTTTCTACTATCTGGTAATATCAGAGGGGCTATGATAAATGCTAAAAAAGCTTTAGATAAATTGCCAAAGGGTTCATCCCATTGGATCAAGGCTCAGGATATTATGATCATAACAGAATCTAATCTGAGTAACGAAGAAAAGAAGAAAAGAAAAAAAGAAGAAAAAGAAAATCGCGAAATACGTAAAAACGAAAGGCAACGAGGTTTACTATGAAAATTTTAAAGTTGTTCACAACATTTGCACTTCTAATAATGTCTATAGGAATTTTTTCATTCATCGGAAATACCCAACAAAGTATAAATAAATTTAATTTAGAACAAAAGAATGAAATTAATGCGATGATTCGTGAGTATATTCTTGAATATCCAGAAATTATTCCAGAAGCGGTCGAAGTTCTTCGTTCACGCCAAAATATTAGTCGGATTAAGGATAGTCAAAACCTCCTTTATAATGATGGTTACAGTTATGTAGCGGGAAATAAAAATGGCGATGTAACATTAGTTGAATTTTATGATTATAACTGTGGATACTGTAAACAGGTTCCTGACGTTTTAGCTCGCTTGATCGAAGAAGATAAAAACTTAAAAGTTATATTCAAGGAATTGCCGATTCTATCGGAAACATCACAGTTTGCATCTGTTGCCGCTATGGCATCTATGAAACAGGGGAAATTCGCAAAATTTCACAGTGCTATGATGAAAAACAAACGAGCACTTACTGAAAAAATTATTCTCAAAATTGCTAAGGACAGCGGTGTTGATGAAGCTCAACTACTTATTGATATGGCTGATCCAAAAATTGAGGAAAACATTATGAAAACTAAATATCTTGTTCAAAATATTGGTATTTCGGGAACGCCTGGTTTTGTAATTGGCAATCAAATTATCCCTGGTTTTCTTCCTTATGAAAAATTAAAAGCAATAATTTCAAAAGAACGTGAAACTCAAAGTATATCATAATCTAACACTTAATGATTTATTCAAAAACCGGGCTTCCCAGTCTGGTTTTTTCGTGTCATAAGTTATTTTTAATAAAAATCGTTTTATAATCGGAATATTTATTTATGACAACCCAGCATCAGACAAAGGTCCTTATTATTGGATCAGGCCCCGCAGGTTATACAGCAGCAATTTATGCTGCACGTGCAAATTTAAAGCCAATTATCGTTCAGGGTATGGAACCTGGTGGCCAGCTTACAATAACAACAGACGTGGAAAACTATCCAGGGTTTGCTGATGCCGTTCAAGGCCCGTGGCTAATGGAACAAATGATGGAACAGGCTAAAAATGTGGAAACAACTGTTATCACTGATTTTATTACTGAGGTTGATTTTTCATCTCGGCCCTTTGTCTGTAAAGGTGACAGTGGCGATACTTATATTGGTGAAACAGTTATAATATCAACAGGTGCTCAAGCCAAATGGCTAGGACTTCCCTCGGAAGACGAATATCAGGGTAGAGGTGTTTCCGCCTGCGCTACCTGCGATGGTTTCTTTTACCGTGATAAAGATGTAGTGGTTGTTGGAGGCGGAAATACTGCCGTTGAGGAAGCTTTATTTCTAACTAACTTTGCATCCAAAGTTACTCTAATTCATAGACGTGATAAACTAAGGTCAGAAAAAATTCTTCAGGACCGTCTTTTTGCCAATAAAAAAATTGAGTGTGTTTGGGACAGTCAGTTAGAGGAAATTTTAGGTGATGAAGCTCCCATGGGAGGCGTAACAGGGGTGCAAATAAAGAATATAAAGACGGGGCAATTAAGTATGATCAATGCCCATGGGGTATTTATTGCCATAGGTCACGCACCCTCAACAGCACTGTTTGCAAATAAAATAGATATCAATGATCGAGGTTATATAAACACGGCCCCAGATAGTACTATAACTAATGTAGCTGGTGTATATGCTGCTGGCGATGTAACCGATGAAAAGTACCGTCAAGCAGTCACTGCAGCTGGCATGGGGTGCATGGCTGCACTGGAAGCAGAACGCTTTATTGCGGAGAACGAATAACTATTATGAATTCAAATATGGATTGGGATAAGTTACGGATATTTCATATTGTGGCCGGTGCCGGCAGTTTTACTCGGGCTGCTGAAACACTTGGTCTCAGCCAATCTGCTGTGAGCAGACAGATCCGAACTCTAGAAAACAGTCTTAAAACATCCCTATTCAACCGGCATGCACGAGGTCTTATTCTTACGGATGAAGGTGAAACTTTATACGAAACTACGATAGATGTTTTTTCAAAAATACATATTACTGAACAAAAAATTCTTGAAGGAACCGAAATTCCACGAGGTAATTTAAGAATAACTACAACGAATTCTTTCGGGTCTACCTGGATGATGCATAATATTAAAAAATTTATTGATAAATATCCAGAAATTCACGTTCAAATGCTCGTTGGCGATCAAGACTATGATTTACTAACAAGAGAAGCAGATGTTGCTATCCGGTTTCACCCTACGGAACATCTTGACCTTATCCAGAAAAAGGTGAGTACTTTTCATTATCACCTTTATGCCTCTCCTCTGTACCTAAATCAGTATGGCAGGCCAGAGAAACAAGAAGATCTCGACGACCATAAACTTATTACATACGGTAACCTTACTAAAAGTCCAATTCGTGATATTGACTGGATTTTAGATGCTGGCTCAATAAAAAAGCGCTCCCCAATACTAGAAGTTAATAACATTTCCGGTATGCTTCAAGCCGTGAAAGCGGGCGTCGGTATAGGCTCCCTGCCCGATTATCTCGTACAAGGTTCAACTAATATTTCCAGGGTTTTGGAATCTTCTGAACCACGCGAATTTCCAGCTTATTTCGTTTATACTCAAGAACTTAAAAAGTCAAAGCGGATTGCAGTATTTAAAGAGTTCATAATCGAAGAATTTAAAAATTCAAGATTTTAATTTAAAACTTAATCAAAAATTTAAACATCTAAGAGATATGCATTTTTTGCATGTCAGCAACGACTTATTAGGAACTACTCTTATAAAATAAACCCTTTATAAGCTCAGATAATGTTGAAATACATTATTGAATAATTTCATAATTATTTAATTGTGATGGTGCCGCATCCTCCCCCTTTTCGGCCCATCACTTGTTTCATTATCTCCCCAAGATATGAAACTTCCCTATATTTTGTGAACTTGCCGGGTCTTTATGACCCGGCATTTTTTCATAAAATATGCTTAATTATTTCATCCATTTGATCAAATACTAGCCCTCCAGCTTTTCTTAAGCTTTCGTCTTCACCGTAAACGGAGTAGGCAACAACCTCCATTCCAGCAGCAACAGCACCCTGCACCCCAGGTAAGCTATCCTCTATCACAAGGCACTTTGCAGGTTCAACTTCCATTTGGTCAGCAGCATATATATAGATATCAGGATATGGTTTACCACGCGTTACTTGGGATGAATTAAAGATATGTTCACCAAAATAATTACGTAAACCTGTTAACCCTAAAGTATAATTAATTTTATCAAAACTCCCACTTGAGGCTACACATATTTTGATATCTTGGCGTTTAAGCTCCATAATTACGCTCTCAACCTTGTCTATTGCTTTTAAATTTTTTTTAAAAGCTACAAAAGTTTCAGCCTGAAGTACTTTGAGAAAGTTATGAGGAAGTTTTTTGCATAGTAATTTTTCGCTTATGGAAACAACATTGGACATAGAGCGCCCTACAAATTTTTGAACTACTTGATCTACAGTCATTTCAAGACCATTTTCACTCAATGCGTCACGCAAAATTTTATTAGCGATTGGCTCACTGTTAACCAATACACCGTCACAGTCAAAAATAATTAAGTCATAGTTCAAGAGAGGGCTTTACAAGCTTTTTTAATACGATCGCATGCTTCAATTAAAATATTTTCTGATGTCGCATAAGAAATGCGAAAATGGGGAGATAAACCAAAAGCTTCACCGTGGACAACCGCAACCCCAGCACTTTCAAGAAGGTAGGTAACCATATCAAGGTCACTATCGATGGTTTTACCGTCAGGCGTTATTTTGCCAATAAGCCCTGCACAACTAGGATAGACGTAGAATGCACCTTCTGGTGTCGGACATACCAATCCTGGTATATCATTTATCAAAGAAACAACAATATCTCGACGCTTTTGAAATTCTAAAGCACGCTCCTCAAGATAATCCTGTGGACCATTAAGAGCGGCGATTGATGCTGCCTGCGATATAGAACAAGGATTTGATGTACTTTGTGATTGTACTTTGCGCATGGCATTAATAAGTTCAACCGGACCACCTGCAAACCCAATACGCCACCCTGTCATAGCATAACCTTTTGCAACACCATTCATAGTAAGAGTACGATTTTTTAATTTAGGCTCGACTGCAACAGGGGTATAAAATTTAAAGTCATCATAGACAATGTGTTCATAAATATCATCTGAAAATATCCAAACATTTGGATGTTTGAGAAGTACATCAGTAAGTAATTTCATTTCTGAGTAAGAATAAGCAGCGCCCGTAGGATTAGAAGGTGAATTTAAAATGAGCCATTTAGTCTTTGTTGTGATTGCTGCTTCTAATTGCTCTGGAGTAACCTTAAAACCTGAACCGACAGATGCATCTATAAAAATTGGAGTTCCCCCCGCCAGAAGTGTCATATCAGGGTATGAAACCCAGTAAGGAGCTGGAATAATAACCTCATCATCTGGATTTAAAGTTGCAACAAAAGCATTGTAAATTGTATGTTTGCCACCGCAGTTAACGGTAATATTTTCGCGGGCATAATCGAGCCCATTTTGACGATTAAACTTTCTGCAGATAGCATCTTTAAGTTCTGGAGTACCGTCCACCGCTGTATATTTTGTTTGCCCCTCTCGGATAGCTTTGATTGCAGCTTCTTTTACATAATCAATTGTATCAAAGTCTGGTTCCCCCGCACCAAGTCCGATTACATCTTTACCTGCAGCACGAAGCTCCTCCGCTTTACTTGTTACTGCTATGGTTGGGGAAGGTTTAATTCGTCCGAGAGTATCCGCAATAAATGCCATTTTTATGTATACCTTGAGTATTAAGTTAAGCCAGATTCGGAAATTAAGTGAAGTTTCAAAATAGTGCAAGAGAGAGATTGCAAAAAAGCTATAATAGAACCATATTAACAAAATGAAACAGGATTATAGTCTTAAATCACCAACAATTTTGCGGCCGCGGGTCTATTATGAGCGTCCAGCTAAAACTGAAGGGGGTATAAAATTCAAAATCGAATCTGAGTTTGAACCTGCAGGTGATCAACCAAATGCAATAAAATCTCTTGTTTCAGGCATAAATAATGGACTTACTGATCAAGTTTTACTTGGTGTCACCGGCTCAGGGAAAACTTATACCATGGCAAAGGTTATTGAAAAAACCCAGCGTCCAGCGTTAATTATGGCTCATAATAAAACTCTTGCAGCGCAACTATATGGTGAAATGAAAAGTTTTTTCCCAAATAATTCAGTGGAATATTTCGTTTCCTACTACGATTATTACCAACCGGAAGCATATGTTGCGCGCTCAGATACTTTCATAGAAAAAGATGCTAGTATTAACGAAAGTATTGATCGTATGCGCCACTCTGCTACTCGCGCAATCTTCGAACGTGATGATGTAATTATCGTTGCAAGTGTCTCTTGTATTTATGGTATGGGCGCCGCCGAAACTTATCTCCAGATGGCAATAGAGTTTGACCAAGGTACTCTTTATGAGCAACACAAGCTCTTGCGTGACCTTGTAAACCTTCAGTATAAACGAAACGATATAGCCTTTACCCGGGGCTGTTTTAGGGTTCGTGGTGATATTATCGAAATTTTTCCAAGCCATTTCGAAGATCGTGCTTGGCGGCTAGACTTCTTTGGGGATGAACTTGAAAAAATTATTCTTTTTGATCCGTTAACTGGTGAAAAAATAGAAGAACTTAAATCTATTAAGGTCTACGCAAACAGTCATTATGTAACACCAGGGCCGAGTATAGGCCAGGCTATTAAAACTATTAAGTCTGAACTTGAAAGAACCTTAAAAGACTATGCCCTAAAAGGTATGCTTTTAGAAGCAGCTCGCCTTGAGCAACGAACTAAGTATGATATTGAAATGCTTACTGCTACTGGTTCATGTGCTGGTATTGAAAACTATAGCAGACACCTTACTGGACGAAACCCTGGAGAAGCACCACCAACATTATTTGAATACTTACCTGAAAACATGCTTTTATTTATGGATGAAAGTCATGTCAGCGTACCCCAGATAGGTGGCATGTCAAAAGGTGACTATTCCCGTAAAAGCACTTTGGCCGAATTTGGGTTTCGCCTTCCAAGTTGCTTAGATAATAGACCGCTTAAGTTTTCAGAGTGGGAATATTTTCGACCACAGTCTATTTACGTCTCTGCTACCCCCAGCAAATGGGAACTTGAGCAAACAGGTGGAGAGTATGTAGAACAAGTGATCCGGCCAACTGGTCTCACTGATCCCCCGGTAGAAATCCGCTCTGTAGAAACACAAGTCGATGACCTTCTTCACGAAGTACAAGACGTGATTAAAAAAGGGCATCGTATATTGGTTACAACCCTAACAAAACGCATGGCGGAAGACTTAAGTGAATATATGCACGATAGTGGTCTTAAAGTACGTTATTTACATTCAGACATTGACACGCTGGAACGTATTGAAATAATTCGTGACCTTAGGCTGGGTGTCTTTGACATTTTAATTGGTATAAACCTTTTGCGTGAGGGGCTTGATATCCCAGAAACTGGTTTAGTTGCAATTTTAGATGCCGATAAGGAAGGTTTTCTTCGCTCAGAAACATCATTGGTACAAACCATTGGTCGTGCTGCCCGCAATGTGGATAGTAAAGTGATCCTATATGCCGATAAAGAAACCAAAAGTATTTGCGCAGCCATGCGGGAAACTGATCGACGGCGTAAAATTCAGGAGGAATACAACAAAAAACATGGAATAACACCGTCAAGCATCAAGAAAAATATCAGCGATATAATCGGTGATAGGGCTGAAGGTGATCATGTGACAGTGCCGCTTGATACAGAAAGCACTAATAATTTAGTTGGGCATAATTTACGAAGTTACATAGGAAGCCTTGAAAAAAGCATGCATGAATCTGCTGGAAATCTTGAGTTTGAAGAGGCAGCACGCTTGCGTGATGAAATTAAAAAATTAGAAGATAAAGAACTTGGAATAGGAATGAACCCTATTTCAAAACATATAACTAGCAAGGGGCGATCAACTCTCGGTAAACCTGGCACTAGGCAGTATCGCAAAAAACGTAACACATCCTGAAATTATTTTATGGCTAGTAAAATATGAATACTTAATTTGATTTAATCAATTTAGGTAGGCATGGGTAGTGAATATTTCGACTATTTTTTAGTTACTTCTCAGGAAAGATAATATCACTAATATTGGCCTTAATATTACAACAGGATAAGCAAAGAAACTTTGACAATAATAAAATAAATTACGAAAAAGCTTCCATTTTCAACCTATAATATGCTAATAAAAGTCAATAAATTCATACAGTGTTGGTATTTAAACCATTTGAGCATATTTCAATGCATTTCAAAAATTTTCACTGTGGAAAATCTAAATTTAACCCTATCGGAGCTTCATGGTTGATCAAATGAAGAAAGTAGTTACGCGATTTGCCCCTTCCCCAACGGGCTTCTTACATATTGGAGGTGCAAGAACTGCGCTCTTCAACTGGTTATTTGCGCGCCATTACGGTGGCGACTTTCTTATACGCATCGAAGATACAGACCGTAAGAGGTCCACCCAGGAAGCCGTTAAGGCAATATTTGATGGGTTAGAATGGCTTGGTCTCATGAGTGATAGTGAAACTGTATTTCAATATGAACGTCGTGAACGCCACTCAAAAATAGCTTATCAATTACTTGAGCAAGGAAAAGCCTATAAATGTTATGCCTCAAAAGAAGAACTCTCAGAAATGAGGGAGAAGGCAAAGTTAGCAGGGCTGCCAATGGGTTACGATGGCCGCTGGAGAAACTCTAGCTCTCAGAATGCCCCAGATGGTGTGGACCCTGTAATACGATTTAAAGCACCAAAAGAGGGCCAGATCATGATCAAAGATCATGTCCAAGGTAATGTAATTTTTCAAAACAAAGAACTAGATGATATGATACTCCTGCGAGCAGATGGTACACCTACCTATATGCTTTCAGTAGTTGTTGATGATTATGACATGGGTGTAACTCATATTATTCGTGGTGATGATCACCTTACCAATGCTGCCCGTCAAGCCCAGTTAATTAACGCAATAGGATGGGAAATTCCCGAATATGTCCATATACCCCTCATTCATGGAACGGATGGCGCCAAACTTTCCAAACGTCACGGAGCACTTGGCGTAGATGCCTACCGAGATATGGGGTACCTTCCGGACGCACTAAAAAATTATCTCTTGCGACTTGGTTGGTCTCATGGTGATGAAGAGATAATTTCAGAGGCTCAGGCAATAGAATGGTTTGATCTTGCTGGGATTGGCAAATCACCTTCCCAACTTGATTTTGCAAAACTTGAAAATTTAAATGGCATATATATGCGCGAGACAGCAACTGATCAGATAATTTTTGACGGCTTACTTCCTTTCTTAGAACAAAAAATCTCTCGCGTACTTAATGAAAAAGAAAATAAAAAATTATTAACCGCAGTCAGAGAGCTAAAAAACCGTGCTAAAAACTTTAATGATCTAGCCGAAAGTGCAAAGTTTTTATTTATTAGTCGTCCCCTTGAGATTGCGCCCAAAGCACTAAAGGCCTTAGGTCAGGATGGTAAAAATACGTTAAGTAAAATCTACAAAGATCTAGAAGCTCTAAATGAATGGAATACAGAAAACCTTCAATTAATAATAGAAAATTTTATTAAGCACGAAGAAATCGGCTTTGGTAAGGTCGCACAACCCATGCGTTCAGCACTTACGGGAAATAACGTATCACCAGGCATATCAGATGTCTTAGAATGGCTTGGAAAAACTGAAAGCTTAAGTAGGATCAATGATCAAATCTAAAAAGATTAAAAAAATAAATATTTAAAAGTAAATACTATAAACAAAAAATGTAAAGCAGGCTTCTATCGCAAGTCAACAAACAGTTACAAGGACGTAAAAAATGGAAGATAACTATAAAAAAACCGTAACTAATGACACAGCAACACTATCAGTACGTGGGAAAAGCTATGAACTACCAATCTATGGAGGTTCAACTGGCCCAGAAGTTATCGATATCAGCACTCTTTATCGTGATACAAACATGTTTACTTATGACCCCGGTTTTACATCTACAGCTAGTTGTGAAAGCACAATCACCTATATCGATGGTGACAAAGGTGAGCTACTTTATCGTGGATACCCAATTGAACAGCTTGCTGATAAAAGTGACTTCCTTGAAGTAGCTTACCTGCTCCTATATGGTGAACTGCCAAGCAAACAGCAAAGTACAAAATTTAAAAATGATATCACATATCACACTATGGTCCACGAGCAAATTGTTCGTTTCTTTGGTGGTTTCAGACGCGATGCTCATCCGATGGCAATTATGTGTGGTGTAGTTGGCGCAATGTCTGCCTTTTATCATGATAGTACTGATATTACTGACCCTGCACAGCGTCGCGTTGCATCAAATCGCTTAATCGCAAAAATACCAACAATCGCTGCAATGGCTTATAAATATTCAGTTGGGCAGCCATTTGTATATCCGCGCAATGATCTTAATTATTCCGAAAATTTCCTTTATATGACTTTTGGTGTTCCAAACTGTGAAAACTATAAGGTAAGCCCAACTCTAGCCAACGCTATGGATAAGATCTTCATTCTTCATGCAGATCATGAACAAAATGCATCAACATCAACTGTTAGGCTTGCGGGCTCTTCTGGAGCTAACCCGTTTGCATGTATAGCCGCTGGTATTGCATCTCTTTGGGGACCGGCCCATGGTGGCGCAAACGAAGCTTGTCTTAATATGTTAAATGAAATCGGTACTGTTGATAATATTCCCAAATATATTGATAAAGCAAAAGATAAAAATGATCCATTTCGTCTTATGGGATTTGGTCACAGGGTTTACAAAAACTTTGATCCACGCGCTAAAGTACTGCAACAGGTAGCCCATGAAGTCCTTGAAGAACTTGGCGTAAATGACCCACTGCTAGAAGTTGCTAAAGAGCTTGAGAGAATTGCTCTTGAAGATCCATATTTTATTGAGAAAAAACTTTACCCAAATGTTGACTTTTACTCAGGAATTATACTCAAAGCGATGGGTTTTCCGACCTCAATGTTTACAGTACTTTTTGCCTTAGCACGCACTGTCGGTTGGGTATCGCAATGGGGTGAGATGATTACCGATCCTAAACAAAAAATTGGTCGTCCACGGCAACTATTTATTGGTGAAAGTGAGCGTAATTACGTTAACCTAGATAAGAGATAATAAAACTAATATTTAGTATAAAACACGCCTTAAGCAGGCGCTTTTTTTACTTTCTTTCAATCAGTTCAACCATATAACCATCAGGGTCCTTTATAAATGCAATAATACTTCCACCGTGCGCCATTGGCCCTGGCGGCCGAGGAATTTCAAGCCCCGCCTCTGATAGTTTCTCACAAGTTTTATAAATATCAGGCACCCCTATTGCAAGGTGACCAAAGCCATTTCCAAGGTCATAATTATCCTTACGGCTCCAATTATGAGTGAGTTCGATTACGGTACTATTATGCTCCTCGCCGTAACCCAGAAATGCTAAGGTAAACTCTCCACTTGGATAATCTTTACGTCTTATCAATTTCATTTGAAAGTGATCACAATAAAACGCAATAGATTTATCTAAATCAATTACTCTGATCATTGTGTGAAGAAATTTAAACTTATCCTTCATTAGTACACCCTTTATAAGCCAGTCAGTTTGCTATCATGGCAGTATAAGTCGCCTCTGCAACCACCTTACCATCAACTATACCTTGCGCTGAAAATCGCCAGATATTTCTGCGACTTTGTTTCTTTTTAACATGAAGCTCTAAAAGATCACCCGGCTCAACTGGTTTTCTGAACTTGGCTCCATCTATAGACATAAAATAAACAAGTCTACCTTCAGCCTCTTCACCAAGACTAAGCATCACAAGCGCTGCAGCAGTTTGTGCCATGGCTTCAACAATTAGGACACCAGGCATAACTGGTTTTTCGGGAAAATGCCCTTGGAAAAAAGGTTCATTATTAGTTACAGGCTTGATACCTATAGCCTTTTCACCTAAGTGAATATCGCGCAATTTATCAACTAATAGCATGGGATAACGATGCGGTATTAA
>ENA-OSJC01000072-OSJC01000072.1-marine-metagenome-genome-assembly--contig:-NODE-72-length-96842-cov-5.706846_pt1 | contig 96842 bp, 95 predicted proteins | sample MGYA00237885_ERZ534234 | MGnify/ENA primary metagenome ERZ534234 (study PRJEB26413, sample SAMN06343907) | marine metagenome | isolation source: coastal waters | place: Atlantic Ocean: West Antarctic...
CTTTCTCGATATAAAAAAAACATCAGAAATCCGGAAATCATAACTCCCAGAGGAACGATCAACTTGCTATTCTTCGTCATTAGGGAACCCAATTTCGTAGTCCTTTACAAAAAGAGGCCTATTAATCGACTCTAGAAAAATTCTCCCAATGTACTCTCCTATAACGCCAAGCAACAGGCAATTAATGGCTCCAGTCAATGTAATAGCAATGAACATTAAGGTCCAGCCTGAGGCCCAAGTATCAGTATATAGACGGAGGAATAGTGCATAAGATGCACCGAGCAGAGACAATACCATTAAGGTGAAACCAAGAAAAATTGCTAGCCGCAAAGGGGCGATTGAAAATGAAACAATTCCATCAATTGCCACTTGCATTGAACGACTGAAATTATAGTTAGTTTCCCCAGCCAGACGTTCTCCTCTAACTATTTCAACTTCACAGCATTTGAAGCCTGGCCAAATTGTCAATCCCCTTAAAAACCTTGTCTTCTCAGTAAGAGTATTTAATATTTCTACAACTCTTTTGTCTAGAATCCTGAACTCTCCTACATGAGCCGGAATTTTAACGGCTGAGAGACGAAAAAGAAGCTTGTAGAAAACTGTAGATCCAAAGCTATAAAGTAATGACCGACTTTCGCTAGGACGTTTAACATAGACTACGTCAAATCCATTTTCCCATTTAGCAATAAGATCGGGAATGGATTCCGGAGGGTCTTGTAGGTCCGCATCCATTATTATGGCCGCCAACCCTGACGATTTTTCTAACCCTGCACAAATAGCAACAGCCTGACCAAATTTCCTGGTTAGCCTTATCAGCTTCACACGGCTATCTAGTTGTATCTGTTCTTTGATCACCTGGGGGGTATGGTCCGAGCTATCGTCTACAAAAATAAGCTCAAAGTCATAATCAAAAATTCCATCAAACACCGACCGAATTCTTTCGTGTAATACAGCTATATTTTCTGTTTCGTTATGTGTAGGGACTACTATAGAAATTAGTTTCATCACTGCGTCTCGTATTTTCATCGCCATTAGAAAAAAGAAAAGAATTGTCGTTATTTATAATAAAAAGTGCATGATCAATTATTCTGTGTATGAGTATCGGGTATAATAAATAGATGCGTCCCAATCACACAACAAGCAGAGAATCTCTAGCCCTATGAAACGATATACCTATCAGGCTCTCTTGTTTTCAACCACCGGCTCTTTTATCTATTATGCCTTAATATCAAGAATTTTTTCTTTAGAGTTCGACACATTAGTTTTCCTGACTATTTTAGAGAGCGTTATAACTAGAGGTGCGGTCTTGATCCCTTTCGCCGATGGAATCGGCTCCTCTATCTGTGAATTTACCACCTCAATCAATTGTACAACAGCTCATCCCCCAGTTTCAGGTCAACAACTTTATACTCAGTTTCCCACAAGCTACACAAGTGGGCTAACATTATTATTAATCCCTAAGCTCCTTCACTGGATCAGTACACTTTTCCTCCCGACGGCAGTATCTATTACTTATCTTGTAAATCTTTATGCTTTGTCTGCTGCTTTTTTAGTTATTTTTTCGGGTGCGACTCTTGCCTCAACAGCTTCTTTGACGATCAATCGCTCAATTCTTTTCGTATTGCTATCACTTATGTCTATTGCATTATGTGTTTCATATGGAGGCGATATCATCGTAGGTGAGCTATTCGCTTCTGTCCTAATTGCTAGCGTAGGTGCTGCCTTGCTTCTGACGTGGAGTAAAAAAACATCCACTGCTTTCTATGCGGCAGCTACGATAATCTTAGGTATTGCAATCGAGTGCAAAATAAGCACTCTGCCTCTTGCCATGACTTTGTTATGCTTCATCATGGCTAAGTATGCAGCTAGTGCAAATTCTTTGAGATTGCCTATAGTCCTTCTTCCATTATTCCTGCTGCCTAAAATTGTTTCATTCTTTTATATATTTGCTTCATTAAGTTTTGATTTTTCGAGCTTCCTAGGACATCTGAGCTCGTTTCAAGCCACAGCTGCGTCTAATGCCAATGCTGGGATAAATTGGGGAGGTCAAAGCCTAGCTGGGCAATTTCAATTACTTACTTCGTCATCAAGCATCGAAACCTTTTTCTACGTTACCTTCTTCACCTTTGTAATTGCGATCATAACCTCCATATTGAACGTAAAAAACTCCAAATCGATAGGAATCGTTTTGTTTACATTAATCATATCTATTGCAGCAGCAATTTACCCTTTTGTCTTTAAATTCCCGTTCCCTCGGATTTGGTTACCATTTTGCGCTTTAATGCCCGTAACTCTCTTATCATCGTTAACCGTTATCAGTCACTTTTCAAGACTCAAATTATTCAACAATTTAATTCTTTTAATTCCATCAATCCTTATGTCTCTATTACTTTATCTTGATGTGATGCCTAGCACTAAAGCGCGAGACAACCCTATTGATCCTTTTAATGAAAGCTATCCTGCTGAGATTTTCCCCAAATCAGCGATCTTCTTTTCAAACCATTTCTTTTCTTTCCCTTGGGACATCTACCTGTCAGAGACTTTGACGGAAGATTCACTTTTTAAGCGACACAGCACGTACTCTTTTGCAAGCGCTCAAGAACTGTCAGGAAGGGGTTTAGAAATTTATTTACTTTACACTTGTCGATGGGGACACTGCCCAAAAATCCCTACGGAAAAGTCAAATTTCAAGGTATCGGGATCTACCTTCCCTGAGACTGGCGCGGGACTTACTTGTACACCAATCCCTCCAGCAACAAAGAGAGGACCTTATTTTGCCTCTAAATGTTCCTATGCACCTTAATCAAAAATAATTTAAGTGCTCCGAGCTACCACACTAAAAATGCCGAAATGAACCTGAGTGAAGTTTTTTGCATCCTTATTCGTCACTTGTATCAATATTTATGTTGATCTCCCGAGGGGCTTCTATTTCTTACTTAACAAAATTTGTTAGAGCCATGATAAGATTAGATAAATGGTTAGGACATTAGCTATTCACTTCATCAGTGCATTTAAAAGACTACTTTAGAGCAGGCACTTGCACACTGTGTGCAGATACAAAGTGTTGAAGAGGGCACAAGCTCATTCCCCCGGATTCAATCAGAAATCGCAAAATATTCGCAAATGAAAGCCGAAAAACTCATCACAGCATTCGAAGAATTTGCACTTTTACAATAATGTAATGCACAGCGTGGGTCTAGTGTAATAGAAATAACATCTTCCTCCACGGGAAGCTTATGAGTCGCCATAGCCGAGGCTGAAGTCGGCTGCATAGCCTTCATCGATCCAGAAGCGCCACAGCATAAGGCGTGCTGAGAAGGGTAATGTTCGTTCAACACGATAATATCGAATCCCTCCAAGAATTCCCTAAACAGGAATTCATCAGACGGGTTACTTCTATTTATTTGGCTCTCTTTTTTCAACTGACACGTTTCTAATAAGTTTACTCGGACCGAGTGCTCAGTTCGAAGTTCGAGTTTAGTACTAGAATCTTTGCTCAACAATCTAGACAAAATCCAACGCGGCAAAGATACCGGTTCCCTATTGGTAGTCTTGGAAAGATGATTGCAGCATTCGTAGCCACTAACAACCAGACTATTTCTTCGAGAACTCTTTTGGTCCTCTTTAAATAAATCTTGGGCCCAGACAGCGCTCTCTTTTTCTTCCCCCAGTTCTTTAAGAACCGCTCCACAACAATTATCATGAGGATCTAAATATCGAAATTTAACCCTAAGTAGGTCCATTAACTTTATGTCACTCTGTACTGTTTTCAGGACGTTTTCATTTGAAGAGCAGCCGGGAAAATAATTTATTTGACAATCTGTCTCTGCATGCTTTGTATACTTAATATCAGTATGAATACTTGAGCCTGCATATGCCCTACCATCTGAAAGGATTTTGCTTTTAGACGCAACAACCTCCTTTGGTGCCAACCCTTCTTCTGAAAGCCACCCTTTCAGAGCTTTGCCAACCTCAGACGGCCTTAAACCAATGGGGCAGGCCGTATCGCAATTGCCACAGCCAGTGCAGGTGAATACTCGCTTGGCTAAGCTAGCCAAATCTAGCTCATTTCCTTCGGCAAGAAACCGAGCTGCTTCAATAAATCCACGTCCTGAGTAACTGGGGTTTTTCTCATGGTGCTGCAGTGTGACACACACATGATTGATGTTACGGTCAGGCCACACGGCATCAACACAGTAATTACAAGAAGCGCAGTGGTATAAGTCGGTCGAATATTGTTCAAATATTTTGTCCGGCAACAAGCTCTTATCTATCCCCATAGCCACGCCTTTTTAAACATCTCCACTGCAACCAACCATGGCTGCACAGTAAACTTAATGTCGGCTATCCTCGGAAAGCTGTTTCAGAGGAGGCCTTGCTTACTTTCTCTTCCATTGCAGCCTTATGCTCCAAGAGTTTTTCAGACAAACCTGGAAGCTTGAACGCAACAATCTGTGCTGCAAGCAGTGCAGCATTCTCAGAATTATCAATTCCAACTGACGCAACCGGAACACCAGCGGGCATCTGCACCACTGCTAGAAGCGAGTCAAGGCCATTTAGTTTGGTTGCCGCTATCGGGACGCCGATGACAGGGATAATAGTGTGGGCAGCAATCACTCCGGCAAGATGAGCGGCAGCACCAGCACCCGCTATAATGGCCATGACGCCTCGAGTCTGCAGTTTAGAAGCGTAATCTGCCACTCGAGCAGGGCTTCGATGTGCAGACATAATATCTACCTCATGAGGGATACCCAAAGCAGCCAAGCGATCTATACCGGCCTGCATGAGCCCTAAATCTGATTTGCTACCCATAACAACTGAAACTAAAGAATCAACACTTGAATCCGACATTGCCTATATCCACCTTTATCTAAATAATTTTTCTAATTGGTGCAGCACTATTCAAAGGAAACACCTAGAGCGAAGCATAATGCATTCTTTTTAAGTGATAAACAGTTAAAGTCAGAAAAACTTTAACCTAACTTCTCAAACTTCCACTTGGATCAACACGACCACGAAGGATCGTGAGCTCTTCCAACGAGGGGATCTTCGTAGTGGTGAGCTTATCTGATACCTCAAGTGGGAAGCCTGTCGCACCCTTCACGTCATCTACGGTCACCCCAGGGTGTACAGAAATCAACCGCATGCATTTTGTATCCTCTGCAAAATCCATTACACATAATGGAGTAATACATAACTGGGGACCACCACCGGGGATGCCAAGTCTCTTTCTCGCATCTGCACCTCCATCACCCCAACCAAAGGCACTAATAAAATCACATTTCTCTACTAGTAAGCGCGGAGTGTGATTGTTCAACACTATGTAATATCGACCTACATGAGTAGTTAGCGTCGCAGTGCCGACAGATCCTGGACCGCGGAAATCTAATCTCTGGTGATCGTTGCCAATGCCAATCAAATTAGTATTCCCAAATCGATCGACTTGCACGCCGCCAATAAAAAAAACTCGGCGATACCAATCCTTAACCTGATCGAAACGGTGTCCACGATCGCTATAAGACTCGGCCCAACGTACGACCCGATTATCCCAACCAAACTCTGGCAATGGCAGTTGCTCCAACTGATGAACATTCATTCGAGCCCCCAAAAAGATCAATTCCATATTTGGACCATGCATAATGTGTGCTAATCGCACTGCTGCTTCAGGAACCGGCAAGGCCACACCAACCTGCAGATGATCCCCATCCCTCAACTGCCTTGCCAAGAAGACAGCCATTAGCTCTTGAACTGTGAAATTATCGACGGAGCTATATCTCATCACTAATACTCATGCAGACTCAAGAGTCGTGTAATACCAATTTCTTCGAGATACATTATATGACTAGTTGCCTCGTAAACATGGCGTCTGAAATATTCTTCGATATAAGCCTGCTCTCCAGTTACGGCCAAGGTAGCCGCGTCTACATATAGCTTTAAGTGTTTTTTATCCTGCGTATAGTGACCTCGGCTGTAAAACGGATGGGCACCATAGGGCGCCCGGATCACAGCATCGGCATTGCTAATAGTGGTCGCCCACGCGTCTGATCTAACTTCCTCATTAGAGATGATTTTTTCTACTTGGACAGCTACTCTATTGGCAGCTCGACGAAGAAAAAGATCAATCCATCCTGGCCCCCCTTGATGCTGGACGTTCCCAAACACATCCGCTTTCGAAGCATGTAATAAAGCAACATCAACATGAATAGCTGGAACGGCTAACAGTATTTCGCCATTAATAGGATCTTCCATCACTCGTAAATCCTTATTGACTTCAGGAAGCGAAGTACCGACACCTCCTCGCCAAGGAAGAAATGGTAAGCCTTTGGCCGTCGCCTCGAGACCCGACGTCAACACACCCTCCTCACATTCCCAAACTTCTAATTCACCAGTTTGAGCTGCATGTCGGAAAGAAGGTGCGACCGGAACTCCAAAGCCACCTCCCGCATAGTAGCTAATGACTTTCGAGACACAGCCGCCGGCTATCAAGAAATCCAAAGCTATCCCACTTCCAATAACCGTTAATCCAGAGATTTGATTTCTGATAATATGCCTGACCATACCCATAGGTGCGGGCTCGCCTATGGCTATGGTCATCCCATTTTCAATCCAGTTCCCCACCTCATCTTCGGTCGATAAAACTGATTGTCTTTCCATTTTATTTGCTTCCTAACAAATGACGTTGGTGGGGGGAGTTGAAATCAACAAATGGCCCTTTAGGGATAATAGTGTCACCGCGGCGACCGTTAATAATGGTGTAGTAACCTCGCTTCATAGCATCTAGATCAACAGTTTCTTGTAAACCTTTAGTCTGGTACAAATCGCAGGTGTAACCCCAAAGATTCGGGTAATCAACGATACGTCTCAAATTACAATTATAAAGCCCATAATAAATAGTATCGAAGCGCAAAAGACAGGGGAAAAAACGCCAATCCGGCTCTGTAATTGCAGAGCCAAGAAGGTACCGACTTTGAGAAAGTTGCTCCTCTAAACGATCTAAAGCAAAGAATAGACTATCAAAAGCAATGTCAAAATCTTCCTGTCCTGAAGCAAGTAAACAGCGGTAAATGCCGTCGTTGATGCGATCCCCGATATAATCATTCAGCTCATCGATCTCTTCTAAAAGATCGTCCGGACAAAAATCGACACCACCTATCGCAGCCAAGCAATTAAAGTGGTTGTTAAACATTCTAGCAATGCTACCAGAATCATTACTCACAATAGTATGGAGCTTTTTATCCCATAAAATAGGCACCGAGACTCTACCGGTATAGTTCGGATCAGCAGCTGAATATAGCTCATGGAGATGACTCGCGTTTAATATTGGATCTGAGTACTCTCCGGTCGCCCCGAACCACCAGCCTTCCTCTCCCATAGCCGGCTCTAGCAGCACCAAGCTAACAACATCAGCCAAGCCTTTTAGCTGTCGAGTAATAAGTGCTCTGTGAGACCAAGGGCAAGTGCGATTGCAATAGAGAGTGTAACGATTTTTCTCTACCGGATGCTTTGCGTCCCAGCCTTCCATCACCCAACCATCAAACGCGCTTGCGAAACTCACATTTTGGCCATCTCTAGCGAAAGCCGATACATCATCAGATCGCCATTTACCTTCGTATAACATCCCCATTAATCAGTCCAGGTATCATAATAAGTTAATTCAGATACATCTCGTCGGCCTACCGGCCCAAACTTTCCAGTCGGATAGCCTATAGGGATGACAGCTACGATGCCGTAGGATTGAGGAATACTGAGGCATTCACACAAATCCCTCTCAAAAACTTGGTGCATAGTGGTTAAGCTTGCTCCAATCCCTTGGGCACGACAAGCAATCAAAATATTCTGAATACACGGGTAAACAGAAGCATAAGAAGGAGGTGCCAGTCCTACCCGCTGATCCTCCGGAATAGAAAACGGCCAATCCCTTAAACCGCAAACGACAATCAACGTCGGTGCATCATGCACCTTGTCGCCAAATTTCATCGCGACTCTTATGTTCCTTGCATTAGCGGAATTATCAGCAGCATCTGGCATATTTTTCGAGAAACGGATGCGCATAGCCTCCGCGTAATGCGAACCAAAAAACTTTTTTTTCTCAGTGTCACTGACGACAATAAACCTATATGGCTGCAGGTTTTGTCCATTTGGTGCCCAAGTCCCAGCTTCAAGAATTTTTCTTATGACATCCTCAGGAATCTTGTCGGGCTTAAGTCCCCGCATAGCTCGCATGGTACTCATCACGTCAAACACATCTTGGTTCACTTTCACTGACTAATGCTCATATATAACCCACCGATTAATTCAATATACTTCAAAACATGAAGTACCAATGAATTTTTTTCACAAGTGTTTTTCAGGTTACAGGTCTACCCAAAAATATTGCAGTGCAATATAGTCTGCTTCACAGAAAAAAACAGACCAGAAAAATGATTGAGAGAGAAAAAATAAATAAAGAAAACATCAATTCAGGCACTATTCCAGGCTGGCCCTCAGCTAAAATGGAAGAAGATAACTTGGTGGAAGAATGCCATCAAAAATCAATAAAATATATGCTTATCATAATCTTATCGTGCTGCTTTATCTCGATAGCACAAAATATTGATCTGCCTCGCACTAACCAAACAATCTGGTCTCAACAGACAAAGAAAAGAATACTTTATGTTAATGACGACTCTACTGACTCTGGGGCAAAATCTATCGTAAAAGAGTCCTAGAATGCACCTAATATTGCAGTGCGACATAAGAAATACAAACAATAAAGTCCTACTAGAAAACTAAATGGAGTAAAATATGATGACCAATAAAGAAACAGCCTCAAAGACTTCTTCCACTGCTTGCGAGAAAGCAGGGATCGTCAGCTCTTTGATAATTTTAGCTACAGGTGTGACTGGGTTAACAGCAATGGTGCTTACACAAGTAGCAATAGGCTCTCTTATTATATAAACAGCGTTAGACTGGAGAAATAACCTTCGGTTGGTGTCTGCGAGCGGTTTCGTCACTCATCTGTGCATAAGCTACGATGATGACGAGATCCCCTGGCTGGGCCAATCTTGCCGCAGCACCATTAATACCAACAGTTTTCGATCCTGCCGTTGACTCAATAACATAAGTGGTGAATCGTGAACCTGTATTAATGTTTAAAACATCTACCTGCTCATTGGGGAGAATGTCGGACTGCTCTAGCCAGTCAGCATCAATCGATATCGAACCACTATAATTCAGGTCACACTCTGTTACTGGAACTCGATGGATCTTCGCTTTCATCATTGTTAAAATCATACTTAAGTACCTGGGTGAATCTCGAGCTCTTCGCCCCGTTTTCTGACTCCACGCCGGGGTTTTCTTAGCGGTTTCCCGATTTCCTAGGCCCACCGCGATATCCATTTTTTGACGGCGTTCCAGTATTCCCCGTGTGTTTCTTTCCCCCGTTCTCTGACCCTTTATAGTGGTTTCGTCCGGACCGGGAGGTTGATTGTTTTTTCTTTTCCGGAATTGCCGGTTCTCTATTGTAGTGTGCCGGAGTTTGTTGTACTTCTAACGACTTTTGCAATAATTTCTCTATCCCTTTAAGAAACTTACGTTCTTCAGGTGCGACTAACGAAATGGCAACACCTTCTTCTCCTGCGCGCCCTGTTCTTCCAATACGGTGAACATAATCTTCTGCAACATTTGGTAACTCGTAATTAAGAACATATGGTAGGTTTTCAATATCGATCCCTCTAGCCGCGATATCGGTTGCAACCAGAACACGTAAGTCTCCGCTCTTAAATGCGCCCAGTGTCCTTGTTCTCGCTCCTTGGGACTTATTGCCGTGAATCGCATCAGCTTCGATACCAAACCCTCTGAGCTGTTTGGCTAATCTATCTGAGCCGTGCTTAGTTCTAGCGAATACCAGAACTTGGTACCACTCTCCCTCTTCTATTAAGTCGGCGAGCAGCTCTTTTTTTGCTGTCTTGTCACAGTAGTAAACCTTTTGCGTCACACTCTCAGCAGCGGTGTTCCGGCGAGCAACCTCAACAATCGACGGTTTGTTCAAAATATCATCTGCTAGCTTCCTTACGTCGTCAGTGTACGTTGCGGAGAACAAGAGATTCTGTCGTCTTTTCGGTAACCGTGACATGATTTTCCGTATATCACGGATAAAACCCATATCTAACATTCTGTCAGCTTCATCTAATATCAGTATTTCAATATGCTGTAGGTTCACTGTTCCTTGGTTTAGGTGGTCCAGTAAACGTCCAGGAGTCGCAACAACGATATCAACGCCTTTACGAAATTGTTTGATCTGAGGGTTAATGCTAACTCCGCCAAAAATCGGCACACTATTCAAAGAAAGGTGCTTCCCATAAGAAACAAAGCTATCGCAAACTTGAGCTGCCAACTCTCTAGTTGGCGTAAGAACAAGCGCACTCGGCACTCGAACAGAATGTCCTGCTTGCTTAGACTTCCGGCTTAAAATGTGCAGTACGGGTAAAGCAAATGCAGCTGTTTTCCCAGTACCAGTCTGAGCTCCTGCCAAGAGGTCTTTCTTTGCTAAAACAACGGGGATAGCACCTGTCTGTATAGGGGTGGGCTGCGTATAGCCTTCCGCTTCAATCGCGCGAAGTAATTCGGGGGCTAAGCCCAACTTGGTAAACGGCATAATTTTCCTTGCGTTAGAGAACTCTTAAATTTGTGGGGAATTTTATCGTGCAAGCAAGATCCGCTAGCATGACTGAAAAAATCATAATTCTTAAATAAATGCAGTGTGAAAGGTCAAAATAAGCGTCGAAGTATAGGGTTCAGCTGTAAAAATTGATAGTCTTTTATCCTAAAAGTGACGCTCACAGGTTACAAACACGAAATCAGAAAAAGAAAATATTCGATTTGTTCCAACACAGACGCGACTTTCTCTTTTAAAACTTGAAAGACATCCAAGTCTGGAGCACCGAAAAGTTGTCCCCTTGAAATACCTCACGAGCCGCTTGATTAGGCGTCGACCAAGCAAACCCCGTGTATATATATACTTTATCTCCCGCAAAATATTCCACACCAATATTTATCTCATCAGCCCAGTCTACCGTTGATGTACGTGTACCAAAGTAGTGCGGCTCGTCTAAGTCGTGTTCAAAATAATAGAAAGTAATCGCAAACTGTTGGGTAGGGAATGTTCTAACCTTAAAAAACTGAGTTTCTTGATTGGAATTAAAAAGATGATATTCTCCCGCGATCTCCCCTTGGTAAAAAGTATCCCACTCCCGAGCATAAAATCCATAAAAAAGAGATCTATAGGACTCATTGCGAAATGTGTCTATTTCATCTCCCGAAAAACGTGAATATCTATATGCGAAAACGGTTGGCCACTTTAACCAGTTAGCGCTGTAATCAGCCTCTAAATACCAACCTAGAGCTTTATTTTTAATATTACGATTATCTTTGTCCCGCCCAAGCTGTAAGACCACTTCGCCATAAAACTTTAGCGCTTCCAACCCAGGTAGCGGCACGTCCAAAGCCCTTAGATTTACGGCTTGAATACCATCGTAAGATGCAGTGTCACCCTGATAAATATTGAGATACATTGCTCCATATCGCCCAAACATGCTTTCTTTATTGTCTAGGTTTATGCCAAACAATCGAGAATCACCGAATCCCCCATCGCTCCTTAACCAAAAGGCATCGATATCGACATCATCTGTATGAACACTTACAACAGCTGAATTTTTCCACGCATCAAAAGCACCAAGCCAGAACTGTCCTTGCTCAGATCCTATATCAAAATTTCCATCTCCTATAACTAGTCCGTCCCCAAATACCAAAACTTGTGCGCCAACAGAAATATCGAAGCGACTATTTCTCCAACCGACATGTGCCTCATCAATATCAACTCTCGAGTCTCCACTCGTCGCGAACTGACCAGATATCTCTCCATCTAGGAAATTAGTCGCTCCTACGAACGAGAGTTTTCCATACATTTCTCCCGAGAAAAGACTTTTCGTGAAAGGTAGCTCTGGCTCTAGAGATATCGAAGCGCTGCTGCGATTCTTTTCGTCTTTATCATCGATTGCACCATAGCCAAAGTTGATGCCCTCGCCATATTGCAAGCCAAAACGAAGCTCCACTGCCGGTCGAAGAGTCCAGTCATTCAGTTGATAATCATCAAATGAAAAAACAAACGGAATGTGCGAAAATATAGTGACGATCCAGGCGAAATGACGAAAATAAGAATTAGTCAATGTCGCTTCCCTTGTATCCACATTTGGTCTCATAAATGATAACAGAACACTTTTTTCAATGTTGCTACTGCGGCGAGCCCATATCAGCACTACTCGACTGCACCATCGAAAAACAAAAATATATCGAAGATTGCGAAGTCTGCTGCCAACCTATCGAAATTCAATACACAGCATACCGAAATGAAATCGTTGAGTTCTTCAGTTCAACGCAGGATGAATAGCGACGTCTAAGTTATAGTCATCTTTGAGACAGTCGCATGTTTGGTATGGTTTTCGAGAATCGCTTTTGTCCATAGAATGCCTAAAGAAAACACTTGAGATGCTTGCCTGCCAAGTGTGCTCCATTTTTCAGATAAACTGGGAGGCCTTCTTCAGACGCACCGTTAACCTGTATTTCTTTGCAACCTCGTTCACGTGCTGCTTCAAACCCAACCTGTAATAGAGGGCTCGCAAGACCTTTTCCTCGATACCGCTCGTCAACAATTAAATCCTCTATCAAGGCATACTCGCCTCCAAAACGTAGCACATAAGAAAAAGAAATTGCGAGAAGGGCGGCCAGATTTCCATCTTCTAAAGAGAGAAAGACTAATCCTCTTTTACCTTCCACAAGCTCTGGAAATGCGCGACGCGCATCCTGCCAATCAATATCAGGTAGTTCGATATCTTCCGGAAAGCTCTCCAATAACCTGATAACATCTTCAAGATCTGACAGCTTTGCTTTTCGAATTTCATTCATAAACTAGTACCTCTTTTAGACTCGGAAATAATTATTTCAGCCTCTCTTAATCCTATGCTCTAATCTTTTCCTGCCCGGCTCTCGTCAAAATAAGCATTATCTATCTGAATTTCAGCCTGCTCGCTTAGTGCCTCGAAAGTAACATAGCCGGGATGCTTATAAACTTTAGCTAGAGGCTCGGTTACAGCTTTAAGAAAACTAATCATTGGATCTGAATCAATTTCATCGTACACCGAAAATAAAAGCGGAGCTTGGGCTCGTTTTTGTATCTCAACATATTTATCTTGAGGGAAATCACAGCCGAAAAGAATAACTTGGGTAGGCATAACGAAAGAAGTGCCTACGTGGCAGCTGTCCGCATTGACTGAAACTGAAGCACCTTCGTACACAGGATGAGTCCCGCACATTAAGGTCCCGCAACACGCTGACATGGCAGTAGTATTAAATGCATCATCACGCAGCTTTGAAAAAATCAGCTGCTCTCGGGAGGACTGCTCTACCAAAAACCCATTCGCAAAATAATACTCGTCTACACCTCTATCGTAGTTTGCTACATCAATTGGCAACTTATTGTTAGCGTGTTTGCTGGCAGATATCAATTGCCTCTGTCGGCAATCAAAACACAAACATTCAAGCCGATACCGCATCAAGGGGTCGCATACAGTTAGACGACATTTACCACAACGGCATTCCAGAAATGTTGATTGGTCGATCATAATATTAGTCCTTCTAGCCAAGATTGGAAGTCAACGCATTTAGTATCCCTCAGAATGTCCACAGATCAGAATGTTTTTTATTGATCTATTTTAATCAAAAGTAATTATTCTCGCCTCAAGCAATGTATTTGCTTTTGTTAGAAGGAATTCTTAAGCTGACGCAACGTTTTCACTACAGGAATGAATTGCAATGGCGTTATCTACCGGTTTCTTTCACGATGAACGTTGCCTTTGGCATAGTACTCAAGGATTGTTTTCTTTAATTCTCCCAGTTGGAGAATGGGTTCAACCACCAGCTTCTGCAGGCTTGGCTGAATCGCCTGAGTCAAAAAGACGTGCCGTATCATTACTACAAGTATCAGGTCTTACCGATAAAATAGACCTCCGTAGTGCTCCTAAAGCGGAGCAAATCGACCTTTTAAGAGTGCATCCAAATACTTACCTAGAAAGCTTTAGTTCACTGTCAGAAAAAGGTGGCGGAGAACTAGGGATTTTTGCGCCTTTTGGCCCCGGTAGCTTTGAAATAGCGAAGCAATCTGCAGGTTTGGCGATGCATGCAGTTGACTCTGTTCTGGGCGGAGATTACAGGAACGCTTACTCTATGTCTCGGCCACCGGGCCACCACTGTTCTTCTGATACGGCTATGGGATTTTGTCTACTAAACAACATCGCAATCGCAATCGAAGCCGCCAAACATAAATACTCTGTAGAACGAGTTGCTGTGTTAGATTGGGATGTCCATCACGGTAATGGCACGCAATCGATATTTTACGATCGCAGTGACGTATTAACAATTTCGCTACATCAAGAAGGCTGCTTTCCTCCCGGGTATAGCGGAGCTACAGATATTGGGGCAGGAAAAGGGTCGGGTTATAACATCAATATTCCCTTATCTCCTGGTAGTGGCCATGACACTTACCAATATGCAATGGAAAAAGTCGCTATGCCGGCTATAGCCCGCTATAAACCAGACCTAATTATAGTAGCATCGGGGTATGATGCTGGCGGAGTTGACCCTCTTGGTCGTATGCTCTTACATAGTGAGTCCTACCGAGAGCTGACGCAGAAAGTAATGGATTTAGCTGAGATATTATCGGACGGCAAATTAGTCATCGTACATGAGGGGGGCTATGCCGAATCTCATGTTCCTTTTTGTGTCCAGGCAGTAGTAGAAAATTTATCAGATGAAACAACAGAAGTCTCCGATCCAAGCCTCGAGCTTATGATCGCACAACAACCAAATGAGAGAATAAACCAGTTTCACAAACAACTAATCGATGAAATAGCTGAGTTACACAGCCTTTAACAATCAACACGACAACAGTTACTGGTTATCTAAGCGGGAACAAATCAGCCAGACTGAGCAGCATCTACCCGATTTAAGAGAAGAAACGAAAGACTTTCCTATTTAGTCGTCACACGAACAACCACATCGACTTTATCTAACTTCGTCCCTTCAGGAGGTGTCGGTAGATTGGTCAGGGTAACGGGTGAAGAGGGAAAATCAAAAAGCGTCCCGTCATCCACATTGTAGAAATGAAAATGATCCGATGGATTAGAGTCATAAAACACTCTCGCACCATCTATAACCAGCTCTCGAACTAAGCCTTTTTTCGCAAAGAGGCCAAGCGTGTTATAAACAGTGGCTTTAGAAGCCGAGGCTCCATCCGCCTCTAGTCGAGCCTGAACCTGTTCAGCAGAAAGATGCTGCATCGACTCGAGAAGAATCGCACCGATTTCGATACGCTGAGCAGTCACAGTTATACCCAGCGATGCTAGTGCAGCAGGGACGTCTTCTCGACGAACAGGAGGTGTTATTATTTTTTTTACATTCATAGGGTAATGAGTATAGCGTCAATTTAGACTCTGTCTAGACTGGCACCCTAACTTATACGGCTTGAATCTGGATTCGATCGGTCATATAGAACAATTATACCGACGTTTCTCGCTTTATTTTTCCTGCCTTTACAAGCTCACGTGGTAGGCTGAAAACTACCTGCTCTTTTATACCTGGCACCTCTTGGACATCAAAGCCTCCGGTATCTCTCAACGTTTGGACGACCTGCTCTACAAGAATTTCTGGTGCCGAGGCTCCGGCTGTAACTCCGACACTTGTTTTCCCTTCAAGCCATTCTGGAAGAATTTCATCAGCACTATCAATCAGAAAGGCGGAGATACCTTGCTTTTCAGCAATCTCTTTTAATCTCATGGAATTAGAACTTGATTGCGAACCTACCACTAAAATTAAATCACAATAACTGACCATACGTTTGACCCCATCTTGTCGATTCTGGGTCGCATAGCAAATATCTTCCTTCTTTGGCCCGGAAATCGCCGGAAATCTTTTCCTCAGCGCATTTATAACCTCAGCGGTATCGTCCATAGACAAGGTTGTTTGAGTGACGAATGCCAAAAATTCAGGGTTTTTAACTTCTAGCGTCTCAACGTCAGATACCGACTCGACCAAATACATGCCGCCTCGTCCGTCCGCTTTCTTTACATATTGGCCAAGCGTTCCTTCAACCTCGGGATGTCCGGCATGTCCTATTAAAATACACTCTTGGTCTAAATTTTGGTAAAATCCAACTTCCATGTGAACCTTAGTCACAAGAGGACAGATAGCATCGAAAACGCGTAATTTTCTTCTCGCAGCCTCTTCTCTTACTAACTTGGCAACACCATGAGCACTGAAAATCACAGTCGCATCATCAGGAACTTCATCTAACTCATCAACAAATACCGCGCCTTTATCTCGCAAACCATCGACTACATACTTATTATGTACCACCTCATGCCGGACATAGACTGGCGCGCCGAAGAGTTCAATTGCTCTTTCAACAATTCCAATAGCCCTGTCTACTCCAGCGCAAAATCCGCGCGGATTTGCAAGATGAATCTGCATTTTCCCTAGTTATCCACTCATTTAATTATGACTGGACAATTATACCCCCATTCTGAACGTGATGCTCAAAGCTAATAAATAGTTCAAGCGACATTTTTATTCTCAGAATTACTAAAAACCACCATAACAGCGCCAACACAGATACTTATATCGGCTACGTTAAATGCTGGCCAGTACCAATTCTTCCAGTATAGTTGTATAAAATCAATGACATAACCAAACACTAATCTATCGAACAGGTTCCCTATTGCCCCTGCGAGAACAAAACAAATAGCGCAGCGCATCCAGATTTGAGACCCTCGTAATGAATAGAACCAAATCGCTAGTCCTATGCTAATCAGTAAAGTCACTATTGATAAAAACCAGCGCTGCCAGCCATTTTGGTCGTGCAGAAAGCTAAAAGCGGCTCCAGTATTATGTAAAAGCGTAAAATTTAGGCCTTGAAATATCGGAACTGGAGCACCATACCCTAAATAAAATGTTGCAATGGACTTAGTCACTTGGTCTAAGGTAACAATCACAAAAAGTAGAACCACCCACTTTAATAGTGTTTGCTTAAGGATAGTCAAAGGTCAACTTCGCTCTTGCAGCAGCAGAATCTTTTTTTATCTGTTCAGCCATGGCGGAGAAAGAATGAAACTCCATGTCGTCTCTAATCCTATCGCAAAACTGCACGCTTATTTTCTTACCATAGCAATCTTCATCAAAGTCAAAAATATGGACCTCTAAAACATATTTCGGATCATCAAGAATTGGTCTTGAACCAGCATACGCGACACCCATCAAAGGCTTAGGCCCAAGCCCATGAACTAGAGCAGAAAAAATACCTGAGATAGGACACGTTAATCGGTATAAATTCAGATTGGCCGTTGGAAATCCCCACTCTCTCCCCTGCTTGTGGCCATGAACGACATGACCTTCTATACAATAAGGGTGTCCTAGCATTCTTTCGGCTTCACGCATGTGTCCATGTTTAAGAAGGTAACGGACATAGGTGCTAGAAATGCGCTTTCCTATAAATAGAAAAGGAGGAGTTTGGTCGAGAGAGAAGTGATGTTTGGTAGCAAGACTGGTTAGCAAACTAAAATCGCCTCCTCTGTCAGTGCCAAATCGAAAATCATCTCCAATGATTAATGACTTTATTCCCATTCTTTTCACTAAAATCTCTTCAACAAATTGCTGCGGAGAATAACTCGCCAGATCACGGGAAAAACGAAGCACTAGGACTTTATCAACACCGCATGCAAAAATTAACTGAGCTTTTTCGCTGAGACGAGACAGTCTGGCTGGTATCCGACCATAACGAAAGAACTCGGCAGGCTGTGGCTCAAAGAGGATCACAACACTTGGGACTTTATGGTGAGCGGATTTAATAATTAGTCGCTTTAAAATTTCAACATGGCCTAAATGCACACCATCAAAATTGCCAATGGTCGCCACGCAGCCAAAATGTTGTGATGTTAGGTTATGTAATCCGCGAATAATTTTCATATCAGTACAGCGCTATCATATAGCTTTTTCCATCTGAAGATCGGCTTTCCTGAAGCCAGAACACCATAACACTCCACAATAGACGACGGCGCCTAATGTTATCAAAAACAACAACTCATAAATTCTTTTAAAAATAGTCCAAGAGCCCCAATCTTCTAAGGGCGACATAGCAAAGAACAAAGCGACGGCCATAGCAGTAATAGAGACTAGAATTCGCAAAGAAAATCCAAGCCACCCTCTAGATGGGATATAGATTTTAGTCTTGAATAAACCTCGCCATAAAAGATAAGCGTTTACATTAGCTGCGAGCGCTGTAGCTAGGGCAAGACCAACATGGCCGAAAGGTATAATTAACATTAAGTTAAATACTAAATTAACACCAATAGCTACCAGTCCTATTTTTACGGGAGTTCGCATATCTTGTCTCGCATAATATCCTGGCCCGCAAATTTTTATTGCCATAAAGCCTAACAACCCGAAGGAGTATGCCGATAAGCTAGCAGCACACATTGAGACGTCTTGCTGGTCCATCTCACCATAACCAAAGAGCGTCCCTATGACCGGACCTGCAATAAGAGCTAAGGCTAAAGCAGCGGGAGCTCCAATAAAAACAACCCACCGGAGAGCCCAGTCAATCATGAGCGAATAGCCTTCGTGATCATTTTGCGCATACTTTCTTGCTAAATTCGGAAGCACCACAGTTGCCAAAGCGACTCCAAAAACAGCTAAGGGAAATTCAACTATGCGGTTTGACATATAGAGCCAAGAAATACTTCCCGAGTTCAGAAATGATGCAAGTGTCATATCTAACATCAGATTAATCTGCACGATGGAAGCGCCAAATGCGGCAGGGCCAATCAATTTTAAAAGCTTCTTTACGCCTGGGTGGTGAAAATTAAAGCTTGGCCACAAAGAGAACCCCAGTCTTTTAACTCCTAGGAAAGACAGCAGAAACTGAAAAACACCTCCAGAAAAAACACCAATAGCAAGTGCTAAAATCGGGGTATTAAATTGGGGAGATAAGTACAGAATAGAGCCGATCATCGACAAATTTAAAAGTATCGGGCTAAACGAAGGAACAGCAAATCGACCATAGGTATTCAGTATTCCCCATGCCAACGCCGATATTGATATAAAGCCAAGATATGGGAAGGTAATGCGCAGTAAGTCAACCGTCAAACCATATTTATCTGGTGAACCGACAAAGCCCGGCGCAAAAACCATGACAAAAATAGGCGCGGCTATGACACCAACCGCAACTACACACCATACAAAAAGCATCAATATCCCACTGATTGCTGCGATTAATTCGCCGACTGCGGCTTCATCATTTTTAGCACGCGTTTCCGACAGCACGGGAATAAATGCCTGAGAAAAAGCCCCTTCGGCAAAAATTCGCCTAAAGAAATTAGGAATTTTAAATGCTATGAAAAATGCATCCGTAGTTAAGCCTGCCCCAAAAAATATGGCAATCAAAGCATCGCGGATATAACCCAGCACTCTAGATATAAATGTCATTTGACCAATTACTGCGACAGAGCGTAACAACCTAATAGACAAGCAATTTTCCTTTGTATGAACAGCGAATTACACTAATTACGCATTATACATTGTATTTTTTCAATCCCACGTCTCTTTCCCATTGACAATTACGTCGTAAAACAGCATAGTTTCGCGGCTTCTAACAGTGATTTTGGAGATTAACCAATTGGCGAACTCAGCCCAAGCAAAAAAACGCGCACGTCAGTCAGAAAAAAGACGTCAACATAACGCTAGCCGACGGTCGTTCCTGCGCACACGACTCAAGAACGTTCTCAAAGCAATTGATGCAGGAGATAAGTCTTTGGCGGCCGAAGCGTATGCTTTAGCAGCGCCTGTATTAGACAAGATGTCTGGCAACAAGATTATCCATGCTAACAAGGCTGCAAGATACAAATCTAGGCTTAGTGCTAGAATTCAACAAATGTCTTGAACTACAAAGACGGAAATGGTGAAAGCTTTAAGCTAGACTTTACTAATAGTGGGTTCGACTAATAAATTATCTCGATTCACCACCTCTTCCTCATGGACGAAACCTAAAGCACTCTCAATGTCTCTAGAAGACAGTCCTCGGATTCGAGTGCAATCATCGGAAGAGTAATTAGTCAGCCCTTTACCTATAACTTGTCCTATTTCGTCAACTAGCTCTACAAGGTCTCCCCTGTTAAAATCACCTGTGATCTGTACGAGTCCTGCGGCGAGCAAGCTTTTCCCTTGTGAAGCCAAGGCCGCACTCGCTCCCGCATCTACGATTATTTGCCCACGTACTTTTAGAGAACCCGCCAACCATTGCTTTCGAGCGGTAGTTTTCTCTCGACTTGAATAGAGCAAGGTCCCAGTAGACTCTCCTAGACCAATATGCGGTAAAGTTATCTCTGCTCTACCGTCCGCAATAATCGTTGATGTTCCAGATCGAGCAGCTAATCGAGCAGCCTTCAGCTTTGTTCTCATGCCACCTCTCCCCCATTCGCCTCCACCACCAGCTAAAGCATCCAATGTCGGGTCATCAACAAGAGCGTGCTCCACACGATCTACATCGTCACGGAGCCGAGGGTCGGCTGTCATAATCCCTGATTGATCAGTCAAGATTACTAACACATCAGCCTCTATTAAATTACAGACTAAACCTGCCAACGTGTCATTATCTCCCAGACTAATTTCTTCAGTTGCAACCGTATCATTCTCGTTCACCACAGGGATTACACCCAAAGACAGAAGAGTAGACAAAGTACCTTTAGCGTTCAGATACCGGGTCCTGTCAGATAAGTCTTCATGAGTTAACAGCACTTGAGCGGCGATTCGCTTATGTTTCTCAAAAGCTTGTTCCCAAACCCTAATTAAACCCATTTGACCAACTGCAGCGGCAGCTTGCAGCTCTGGCAGAGAATGAGGGCGCACGCTCCAACCCAACCGAGCGGCTCCTTCAGCAATAGAGCCTGAAGTCACCAAAACAATCTGTCGGTCTTCAGACATTAATTCTGTTATCTGTCCCGCCCACTTGTCAATCGCAGATACATTGAGGCCTACGCCATCATTGGTGCTAAGTGCGCTACCAATTTTCACGACCCATCGTTTTGATTTTCCGAGCTTTTCCCGAATTTTTCCTACTTCTTCCATCGGCTTCAAACTTTATCCTGCTCAACAAGCCAGTTATATATCGCATACATCAATGTCTCGCAACCTTCTCTTGTCGCTGCAGATACTCTGTAAATCGGCCCTACCCATCCCGTATCTCGCAAACCACGCTCAATTTCGTCGACCTCACCTTCGGCGATTAAATCAATTTTCGTGAGAACAACCCATCTTGTCTGCTCCGCAACTCCCTTCCCATAAAGCTCGAGCTCATTGCCAATTGTTGAGAAATCTTTTAGCGGTTCTCTTTCCGGGTCGGTTCTGGACACATCAATCAAATGCAAAAAAATCCGAGTACGCTCTAAATGCTTAAGAAAGCGAAGTCCCAAGCCTGCTCCTTGAGCGGCCCCCTCAATTATCCCTGGGATATCCGCGATAACAAAACTTTGGTGAGTATTCAGACTAACAACACCCAAATTTGGGATTAGTGTCGTAAATGGGTAATCGGCTACCTTAGGTCGAGCCGCAGAAACAGCTGTAATCAATGTAGACTTACCCGCGTTCGGCAATCCTACTAAACCTACATCAGCTAGAAGCTTCAACTCCAGTCGCAATTCCCGAGTCTCTCCTGGCGAGCCTGGAGTCGTCCGCCGCGGGGCTCTAGTCACACTGCTTTTAAAACGTGTATTCCCCAACCCATGAAATCCACCTTGAGCAACCAGCAACTTCGAATTGTCCGATACTAAGTCACCGATGAGCTCTTCGGTATCGGAGACATACACCAATGTACCTTTCGGAACTTTAATGATGAGATCATCAGCACTTTTCCCAATTCGCTCTCGTCCAGCACCGGGAGTGCCATTTTTAGCTTTGAAAATTCTCTTGTATCTAAAATCAATTAAGGTATTTAAGCGACTGTCGACCTCGATATATACGCAGCCTCCATCACCTCCATCTCCCCCATCAGGACCTCCTTCAGGAATATATTTTTCCCTTCTAAAGCTAAGGCAACCGGCTCCCCCTTTCCCCGCCTCAACAGTGATAGTCGCCTCATCTACAAATTTCATCTCGCTAACTCACACATACTAAATAAATCAAACACATACAAAAAACCCCGTTAAAACGGGGTTTTTTGTGCCTTGTAATAAACAGTTGAATTATCCGTTTATTACACTCACAAAACGTCTGTTTAACGGACCCTTCCTCTGGAAAAGAACCTCACCATCATTTTTAGCAAACAACGTATGATCTCTGCCGATCCCTACGTTAACTCCTGCGTGAAAATGCGTGCCTCTTTGCCGAACTAAAATATTACCGGCGACAACAGCTTCTCCACCGTACTTTTTCACACCCAGTCGTTTGGACTCGGAATCTCTTCCGTTCCGAGTACTACCACCTGCTTTTTTATGTGCCATATCTTTAGCCTCTCTCTACGCTGACTATTTCTACCCTAGTATAGTTCTGACGATGTCCCATCTGCCGACGGTAGTGTTTACGCCTTTTAAACTTCACAATTCTTATTTTGTCACCGCGCCCATGCTCGATGACTTTTGCGATCACACTCGCACCCTCTAACATAGGAGCGCCAACAGAAATGTCATCCCCGTCCGAAATCATTAAAACTTCGTTGAAATGGAAGTCGCTACCAGCGTCACTCAATAAAGTCTCTACGTTTAACTTGTCACCAGGGCTAACTCGGTACTGTTTACCCCCGGTCTTTATAACTGCATGCATAATTTTTACCAATGCTAATATCAATATATAGCGAAATACTTTTACGTGGGGGGCGATTCTACGTAAATAGACAACTGGAAACAAGAAGAATTAGCATAATACAATGGGTTTCTTTGCAGTGACATGGCAAAGGCTTAGCTACAGCCCCTAAGAAATTTCAAAATGCTTAATTATAGAGAGTGAAGTTATCAAAACAAACATTGAAGAAATGAGAGCCCTTGTTTCAGAAGAAGCAGACAAAGTAGATGCTCTGCTAATGGCTAATTTAACGTCTGAGATCCAGCTTATCAACCAACTTGGCGCATATATTATTCAGGGAGGAGGCAAAAGAATACGTCCTCTAATCGCTCTTTTAAGCGCCAAATCACTGGGATACACAGGGCAACAGCACATCGATATCGCCGCTATTTTAGAGCTCGTTCACACCGCAACACTGCTACACGATGATGTTGTCGATAGCAGCCAGCTCCGAAGGGGGCGACAAACGGCAAACGATCTCTGGGGGACCGAAGCAAGTGTACTAGTAGGGGATTTCCTATATTCGCGAGCCTTCCAAATGATGGTGACTTTAAACAGTAATAAAATCTTGGGTGTTTTGGCTGATGCTACCAATGTCATCGCGGAAGGGGAAGTAATGCAGTTGGTTAATTGTCATGATCCAGATATTACGGAACTTAGGTATTTAGACACAATTAGGAATAAAACAGCAAAACTTTTTGAGGCGGCATCGGGCTTAGGAGCTATTTTATCTGGAGGAAATGACAAAACTACCACAGCCATGAACGCATATGGAATGCATCTCGGCACAGCATTCCAATTAGCTGATGATGCTCTTGATTACAGTTCGTCTCCGGATAAGCTAGGGAAAAATATTGGCGACGATCTTTCAGAAGGCAAGCCAACTCTCCCTTTGTTATACGCTATGTGGCATGGAACGGCAGGACAAGCGGACACCATTCGCGAGGCAATTAAAACAGGAGGCTTGGATCAGCTTTCAGTTATAACTAGCGCTATAGAGGCTACAAACGCCATTTCTTATACCAAGAATTTAGCAGAAGAAGAGGCTAAAAGAGCGCTTGCTTCGATTAAAGACGTACCTCAAAGTCCATATAAAGAAGCGCTGGAGGACTTAGCACAATTTTCTTTCAGGCGCGATTTCTAAAGCAAAACTGAAATGGCCTGGATCATCTATATATTAAAATGTGGCGACAGTTCCTTGTATACAGGTATTACCAACAATCTAACAAAGCGCCTTACCGCTCATAGTAATGGGCATGGGGCAAAATACACCAAAGGTCGCGGGCCACTAGAACATGTCTATTCAGAAACCGCTGTTGATCGTAGCGCGGCTCAAAAACGAGAATCGAGTATCAAAAAGCTCTCTCGAGCAGGAAAATTGAGGCTGATTGCCACAAGCTCTCTACTAAGTCGAACGTAACTCACGGATCATTCCTCTCAAAATATCTCCGTCTTCCGGAGTATTGACGGGGATACTAAATTCAACGTTTGTAACAATATCCGCGTACCTATCTTTGAGAATAGCGACGATATTATCGTAGGTACCCACGCAGGCGTATTGATTTAGAACGTCATCTGAGATTCGTGAAGGCATTTCCTCCCAGCGCTGGGCGCGAGATAGCAGCTTAAGCTCATCTGCCAAGCTCTCTAGTCCATGCGCTTCAAAAGCTGCTCTATATGCAGGGGTAGATGCATAGAACGCAACTCGAGCCCGTATATCCTTTATTTTGTCCTGAAGGCTTTCTTCATCGGGGGCAGTCGCAATAAGAGGTTTAATACTCATAGAAAAATCTTTTATCGAACGTGACGATTTGGCGGCACCACGATGCACGCCAGGCCACATAACCTTTTTAATATATTCTGCGGTACAAACGGGATGTGGCCTCAAGCCCTCAGAAACCTCGCCGGCAACTTCACACATGTATGAGTTGACTGCGGCCAAATGTATTGGAATATAAGGGGTGTCAATGGGACCTGGATCAAACAGAGGCACTGTGAGATTTATATTGTAATGTTGTCCACTGAAATCAGGTTGTTCAGAGTTTTGCCATGCTCGCCAGATCTCTTTAACGGCAAGCACGTACTCGCGCATCCAGGGTCCTGCAGGGGACCATTTTAAGCCATAGCGGCGTTCGATATGAGCTCGAACTTGCGTTCCTAACCCTAGTATGAACCTCCCGCCTGAAAGGCTTTGTAAGGTCCAGGCACTCATAGCTGTCACAGCAGGGCTTCTTGGGAAAGCAATCGCAACCGCTGTGCCAATACCGACTTTTCTCGTCGCGTTCGCAGCCAAGGCCATCACCACGTAAGGATCGAACTTCGTCTCCTCAAACATAATACTGTCATAACCAAGCTCTTCCGCTTTAAGAGACTCTCGGCCGATAGTATGAAGGTCAAACGGGGCTGCTGGTTCTCGCAGACCCGGGTCAACTTTTCCTAATGGTAACAGTGTCTCTAGTTTCATAAACGCCAACTAGGAACCAATGGCCTTGTAGACGCTTTACTTAATGATAAGATCTACTTGAAATGGATCTGCGCCGAGCTTGGTTGCGTATACCCGATCGTTGTCCTCATCATAACTAAGGTCAACACTTACTGAATCAGTCATTTTGAACTTTATCTCAAACCCTGTAGTGCTTGCATCAACCGTCTTCGTCTTTTTTAGCGTTATAGCGGCGAGCAGACGCCCAGCATTCTCGAAATTTGTCGCAGCGGTTAGATCTGCTTTCAATAATTTAGCTCGCATAGTACCGGCCGGCATCTCAAAACCCCCTTCACCAGCACCTGCAAAAACGGCGTCTTCTCCGCCTTCACCCATCGAATCAAAGATCTCGTAAGTATAGGCTGGCACCGGCGTATCTCCACAATCCATAGCAGGGGTAGCAGGGCTTGCCTGCACCACTCCCGACCGCTGTCCGGCATAAGCTGTAGTGCTATCAATAGTCCAACATTTTTTTCCAGAACCGGTCTTCCCGTAAAGAACTGTATCAAACTCTTCGGTATGCTTTACACCTAACTTGTTCTCTAACACCAATATCATATGGCTATAAGTACCATTTTCTAGTTGACTATTGGTAGCCATATCGGCTTTCGCAGGATATGCGATCTCATGCGACACACCGGTATCACTCTTGACCAAAAAAGAGCAGCTTTCCAGATCGTTAGTAGCGTTATAAGGATCAGCTGTGCACAACCCAAAACGGAAAATATTTATTTTGTAATTATCTGGTAACTCTTTACACGCATCGCCAGCGTTACCAGAGGTGTCTTTTACAGGATCGCTCCCAATCTCGTAAATTTTAATCGCACCGTCCACTCTTTCACACGCGGTCTCTGTCTCCGCCATCACGTAAGTGTTCCCTAGGAACAATAATGTTAAAAATCCGACTACCCATTTCATTCTCATTGCATCACCCGTATCTGCTTGTAAAATTGTGCGTTCTCAAGAGCCATTATGCTCCACCATACTCTGTTTTACCTAGCCCATTTTCTAAAAAGGATGTTTTTGGGGTATATGGGTTAGGAACAGGTTGCTTTAATCAAGTTCCAGAGGATTATCTTATTCTCCTCCCACCGTGAAGATTGACTAAAATAAGCTAGAATTGAAAAATGGTCTCCCACAGACTCGTCACAGGGTGACTGTTTCAGGCGTATTCTTAGTTGAAGGTAAATACGCCCTTCATCATCGCATAGTGCCCTGGAAAACTGCAGAAGAAAGTGTAGGAACCGCCTGGCGTAAACCCATCAGTACTCACAGTCACCGTAGTTGTCTCGCCGCCACCAATCAAACCAGTTTTGAGTAATACGGGACCATCCGACGGTAAATAACCCTCCTCGGCACCATGAGCCATATTGATAGACCCTATAACAGTTTGAAAGTCACTGTCTTTAACAACAACTACATTATGACCCATAATATTTGCTGGGAGCTTTCCACTATGGTTCAACACAAGTTTGAACTCACCACATGAGGCATCCACTTTTATCTCAGCCATATCATACTTCATGAGGTCTGAACCGTTTAGAGTCGCCTCGCAAGTTCCAGCGAGTAACTGAAGTGGAAACATTAAAAGTGTAATTGCAAAATAACGCAGATTTTTCATAGTGACCTCATAATCTTAATTCACAAATATATACGGACATGCAGCTTATAAGGCTCAATCGACCAAAATATCTAGCATAAGCTACAAGTTTATTTTTTCTTGACGCTTCGCTTACGTTTCTCAAAAGTCGAAGTTGTCTTGCTCTCAGCCCGTCCTCTTAGAGGTTTCGTTGCTTTCCCTCTAGGCTCAGACTGTTTGTGCTCCGATTTTTTGTTCGGGGCAGGTTGGTAGGAAGATAATTTAACAATCTTTTCCCCTTCGCCACTCGCCGACTTAGTTCTTTTTCGGTCCTTGTGATCACCAGAGGTACGTTTTTTCTTTGTGTCAGAAGAAGCCTCCCCTCTATTTCTCTTGCCGCTATATCCCTTCCTATCAGAAGAACTATTACTTCGAGAGCGTCTTTCGCGATTATCACGAGGTTTGAAGCTGTCAGGCAATTTCTTAACAGAGATATCTTGTTCCAGCAATAATTCGGGAGAAATAGCTTTTAAAAAAAGCTCTGCGGCTTTCTTTGAGAACTCAACGTGGGTGTCCTCTTCATTAATGACAATTTTTCCCACGTCTCCGTGCTGGAGCCGTCCTACCTTACACAACATAGGAAGCAACCAACGTGCCTCGATGTGGTCCTTCCGTCCGGCAGAGAGCGCAAACCAAACACCTTGGGTAAAAGCGTGATTCGATCCAGATCTTTTTTCCCTATCATTGGATGAGTCAGCGCTTGGAACATCTTTTAGCGCCATAGACGCTAGTCGACCACCACGAAACAGGCGCACAAAGGCGGCGGCAATTTTTTGTTCTCCATGACATTCAACGAGCTGTTTAACTAGCTCAATTTCATTCTCCGCAAGAGGTTCTAGAAATTCAGGTGCTTCCACTATCTTTTGGTCGTCGCGCTTTAAAATCTCCGACACCGATGGAGGCGCACCCCACGTTGCGTTGACATTTGCATGTTTAAAAAGAATTTCAGTTCTCCGGCGAGCATTGCCCGGGACCATAAGTACGGTGGTCCCTTTTCTACCAGCTCGACCTGTCCTTCCGCTGCGATGTAATAGATTTTGGCTGTTTTTGGGAATATCGGCATGAATGACTAACTCTAAGTTCGGCAGATCCAAGCCACGTGCCGCCACGTCAGTCGCAACACAAACCTTCGCACTGCCGCTGCGTAACGATTGAAGCGCATAAGTGCGTTCTTTTTGGCTCAGCTCACCCGACAATGCAACAACAGAGAAGCCCTTATTGCCAAATTTACTAGTCATCTCATTTACTGCACGTCTCGTCCCACAAAAAATCAACGCATTTTTCGCATCGTAATAACGTAAAACGTTGGCAATAGCATCTTCACGGTTTTTTGCGGACACGTTGTAGGCTTTATAGTCAATATCAACGTGTTGTTTGTCTTCCTCTTTAGTACTTACTCGTACAGCTTTGTTCTGATAATTCTTAGCCAAAGTAACAATAGGCTTTGGTACAGTAGCTGAAAACATAAGAGTACGCCGGCTCTTAGGCATTGTTTGGAGGATAAATTCCAAATCCTCACGAAAGCCCATGTCCAGCATCTCGTCGGCTTCATCTAGAACCACGGTTTTGATATTTTGTAGTTTAAGAGATCCCCGTTCAAGGTGATCTTTAAGTCTTCCAGGTGTGCCGACTACGATATGAATGCTTCTAGATAAAGCCATCCTTTCAGTCCGCATATCCATACCACCAACGCAGGAAGAGATGGCTGCGCCTGTCCCTTTGTAAAGCCACATTAATTCAGCCTTTACTTGCAAAGCCAATTCTCGGGTGGGCGCTATAACTAAAGCGACCGGCGAGGGGCTAGAGCCAAACTTTTCTTTCTCCCCCAACAAAGTAGAGGCCATTGCGAGTCCAAAAGCAACGGTCTTACCTGACCCTGTTTGTGCCGAGACCAAAAGATCTCTATCTTTTAGTTCTGGTTCCAGAACAGAGTTCTGCACTGGGGTCAGGTAGGTATATTCTCTTTGAACTAGTGCTTCTCGGAGCGCGGGGACAACTTCATCAAATAATGGCATATGATTACAACGTAATTAAATTCTATGGGTGGAAAAGGAATACCGAAGGCAAGGTTTTGCTAAAAAAGCATTAGGTATTGGTGATTATATTGCACTGCAGCATATAAATCTATAAGCACCACGTCTGGATTTCACTCTCATGATATTATTACCTTGAAATATGCCCAATCGTGTCAATACGCAGTTTCAGTCTATTATACGTCGAAAACGAATAGCGGCGCAGTAAACTTTTAACTACCGTCAAGCCGCGACAGCAGTCAAACTAAAACCTGACGCAACAACTTAAAAAAAAGTAATAGAAAATGGATACAGCACCTACTCTAGAAGATGAACAATTTCAGACAGAGATCCTCATTGGTGTCTCTCGCACCTTTGCATTAACGATCCCCCAACTGCCTGGCGTACTTAGGCGAGCCGTCGGAAATGCTTACTTATTATGCCGGATCGCAGATACGATAGAAGATGATCCGGAAATGTCTAAGGATGAAAAAGTAAGATTTTCAGATTGGTTCGTATCTATCCTCCAGGGGGCAGAGGGTCATATACATTTTGAAAACGATCTCTCGTCTTGTCTAGCGGCAAGCACTCCTATTGCAGAAAAAGAACTTATAGAGTCCTCGGGAAGAGTACTTCGAATAACGCACGATTTACGCACCACGCAAAAATCAGCCATAACCAGATGCGTCCTGACGATGACTAAGGGCATGATGTATTATCAGGGAAAAGAAACGCTAGACGGCCTAGCAGATCAAAATGAAATGGATCGGTATTGCTATTATGTCGCCGGTGTCGTTGGAGAAATGCTCACCGAGCTATTTTGCGACTACTGCCCCGAGCTAGAGCCAAAGAAAGAACTCCTCCTTCCGCTCTCTGTCTCGTTTGGCCAAGCGCTACAAATGACCAATATCCTAAAAGACGTTTGGATCGATCAAGAACGGGGAGCTTGTTGGCTCCCTCGCACGACGTTTCAAAAACATGACGTGTCTTTTAGGACACTCGTCCCAGAAAATGGCGGCGAACCTTTCCGTAACTTTATGCTTGATATGCTTGCGACTGCATACGGGCACCTGAGTAATGCTCTCAGCTTTACTCTGTTGCTCCCTAGGAACCAGACAGGGATAAGAAGATTCTGTCTATGGGCGCTTGGAATGTCACTGCTGACTATAAAAAAAATCGGGAAAAATCCTAATTTCACGCACGGTTCTCAAGTAAAAATATCGCGCAGGAGCGTGAAAATAACTGCTCTAGCCACTAGCTTTTTCGCCATGTCGAATACTGCGCTCAAATTACTGTTTAAAACAAGCGCCCTAGGCTTGAAGAAAAAAGAAATCAAGACTCCTTTAGACAGCATTTCTGATTTAACCATACATAAGAAACAGAATTAATCGTGCGCTTTGGAGTCATTACCGCCATGCCTGCGGAGGCTAAAACATTTAATAGCGATTCGGGCTACTCAGAACAAAACAGCTGGCATTTTACCACTGGGTCTGCCGGACAAAAAAATGCGAGATTGTCGGCGGAAAGTCTTCTGGGACAGGGGTGTGACTGTCTCATAAGTTGGGGAGTGGCTGGAGCATTAGACCCACAACTTGCCGTAGGGGATCTTATAGTAACCAGTGCCGTTATAAATGATCGAAGTGAACGCTTTAACTTTGATTCCGATGATCTTAAGTCACTGGTAAAAACGTTTAAATCTTTAGATCCAAAAGTAGGCGGGTTGCTCTACAGCACTGAAAAACCAGTGCCCTTAGCAATAGAAAAGCAAGAGCTGCGCGAAAAATTCCACGCTGAAAGTGTAGATATGGAAAGCGCTGCGATTGCAAAAGTAGCATGTGATGCGCAAATAAACTTTATTGCTGTTCGGTGCATAGTTGACCGCTCCGATTGTGACCTCCCCTTGGCCGCGACTAACTCATTTAAAGACAATGGAAAGGTTGATTTTTTTCAACTCTTTAAAGAAATGACACAAAACCCACTCCAACTTGTTCCACTAATACGGCTAGGCTTAAATTACTATTCAGCGCTTCGCCACCTTAGAAAAGCAGCTACTCTGTTACGACGATGTCTCTAAAAAATTTCTCATTACAGGCCATGGCAGCTGTTACCCAGTACAGCATGAAACACAAGTATTGGGTTTTATGTATGGCTTTTCTCGCCGCTAGTGTATGTACTTGGGCGACCATATTGAATGCAAAAATTAACACCAATACCGAAGATATGATTTCGTCCAAGGTCCCATGGAGAATCGCCCAAACAGACTTCAAGCAGGCTTTCCCTTTCTTCTCTGACACCATTGCGATAGTTGTTGACGGACCAACGGCTGATTTAACTGATGAAGCTGCCGAACTCTTCATATCTCAGCTCTCTGAGTTAGGTTTTAGTCCACAACAAATTTTTTACCCTCAAAACAGTGTTTTTTTTCGAGAAAACAAGCTTCTATATCTCTCTCTTCAAGAAGTAGAAATATTAGCGAAAAGACTCACAAATGCTCAAGCAATGCTTGGGAGGTTGGCCGCCGATCCGAATTTGAATGGGCTGCTCGCACTCACTGATGAGATAAATAAACGGGCAAAAAACACGGACGATCCTGAGTCAGAAAGCTTCATAGTGACACTGGCCACAGAATTAGAACGCTCAGGAAAAAGCTCCATCCCTATGTCTTGGCAGAGTTTCTTAGAAGACGATCGTTCATCAGAAAAAATGCACAGGCGCATAATTGTTCTCACGCCTGAGTTGGACTTCAACCAGATTTTACCGGCCGATAAAGTCATGTCTGACCTTCGAGCTGTGATTAATATCTTCGACTCAGATCTTTGGCCAGAACTTACCATAAGACTCACTGGTCCGGCTGCACTTGGCCACGAGGAATTACAAAGCGTCATAGAGGGGGCAAAGCAAGCCGCAGTGCTCTCGTTGACCTTAATTATTGTTGTCCTTCTGGTAGGGTTAAGATCCGTTTCTTTACTGGTAGCAACTCTTTTCACCTTACTCACAGGATTAGCCATAACTGCTGCATTCGCGACGGTTGCTATAGGCACACTAAATATGATTTCGATAGCTTTCGCCGTCTTATATGTGGGTCTAGGCGCTGACTTTGCCATTCACTACTGCTTGCGATTTCAAGAAGAAAGTCAATTTCGATCTAAACTTGAGGCCATAATTAGTACGGCTCGCCATGGAGTCGTGCCACTCGGTTTATGTGCGCTAACTAGTGCAGTAGGCTTTCTCGCGTTCATCCCAACGGACTACAAAGGAGTAGGAGAGCTTGGAATGATAGCCGGCGTGGGAATGCTTGTAAGCTTTTTCATGAGCTTCACCGTGCTTCCCGCTTGCCTATCGGCACTTCCGGCGCAAAAAAATAAAAGACTTTTGAGTCACAGAAAAGAATCCTCTCATCATAGGACCATCGAAACATCCTCAAAGTATTTTATTACTCTACTGGTTATTGTTGTATCTGCAGGCATATATATATCAAAAGATATCTCTTTCGATATCAACCCACTGCATCTAAACAATCAAAATGCTGAATCTGTAAAAACTTTACATGAAATGTCTTTAGACAAAGAGAGTCCATTAGACGAGATTTCCTTTATTGCAAACGATATGGAGAATGCCCTAGAAATACAGAAACGGCTGTCTGAAGTCTCAGAGGTTGGTGACGTTACTTTGATCTCATCTTTCATCCCGCAAAAGCAAGCCTCAAAACTAGCTGTCATCGATGAGTTAGGGCTAGTGATCGGAGGGGAATTTCAACTTGCCAAAGACCTGGACGCACCAAACCTTGATCTTAAAGCTCTCAGAATCAGTTTAATTCGCAATATTGAAACGATTAACGAACATTCCCAACCTTCAAAAGCATCACTCCTTTACAAGGCCCAACTGCAGAAAATATTAAATCAAGTGAGTACTGCCGATCACAGCCAAAACCTTAAATACGCACGAGATTTAGAGACACTGACTATGCGCCACTTCTCTCCATTGATAAAAAAAATAAATGATGGGCTGTCTCCGAACACAGTTACCCTTGAGAATTTACCTGTCGCCCTTAAAAGTCGATGGATATCGGAAGAAGGACGTCTCAGACTACAAATTAATCCTCAGGAGTCATTAGATTCGAATTATAAAATCTCTAACTTTATATCGGAGGTAAGGAAAGTTACTGGTCATAGTGCTACGGGCACCCCTATTGTCAGCCTTGAAGCAAGTCGTTCAGTACTCACATCGTTCGCTCAAGCATTTGCGACCGCCTGTCTCGTTATCATTGGAGTGCTGTGGGTGTCTTTGAAGAGAACTTCTCACGTGGTAATCGCTCTTATACCTATGCTCTTAGCGTGTGTGGCAACAACTTCAATCATGGTTTTAGTCGGTTTGCCATTTAATTTTGCCAACATCATTGCTCTCCCGTTGATCGTGGGCATTGGTGTTGATAGCACCCTTCATATTATTCATCGCCATATTAATCACGACGGCTTATCGATGAATTTCATGCAAACCAGTACCGCACGAGGAGTTATTCTAAGCACTCTGACTACCATGGCTAGCTTTGGGAACTTGGCTATTTCACCTCATGCGGGCACAGGAAGTATGGGTCTTTTGCTCAGCTTAGGCCTTTCAGTAACTTTGATTAGTACGCTAGGATGTCTTCCATTACTACTTCGCAGATATGTAAAAAGGAGCACCGAAATTGCGACATAAACCCTGGGATGCGAAAGCCGCGGCTTGGATGATAACCCCTTTTAAAGACTCTAGCACAATCCACCCTAATCACTTCACTCTACTAAGACTGATTGTAGGGCTTGCAGGCGCGTGGCTCTTTGCCAAAGGAGCTTATCCTAATACAGCTGCATTACTGATCATCTCATCTAACTTTATTGACCATATGGACGGAGAGTTAGCTCGACTTGCAAATAAACAAAGTCGATTCGGACATATTTTTGATCTAGCATCAGATGCTTTAGTCACCGTATCAATGTTTGTAGGGATAGGGGTTGGGGTTGCCCTTTTTTCAGAAGTTAATTACGCCTTGGAAGCAGGCGTAATTTCAGGAGTATCAGTAGCGCTTATCTTTCACTTACGCTACTTAATAGAAGAAAAGCATGGGAAATCGAGAATCCACCAGCCTCTTTGGGCTGGCTTCGAAGCAGAAGATATTCTGTATCTGATTCCGATCGTGACCCTCCTAGAAGGCTTAAATTATTTTTTATATATAGCTAGTCTAGGCGCTCCTATGGCTGCTCTATTTGTCATTTTCCAGTACAGAAAAATTATGGCTGAAGGAAAATGACGACTCTTGTAACTGGTGCAACCGGCTTCCTCGGAAATGCAGTAGCGAGAGCGCTCTTAAGTAAAGGGGTCTCTTTAAAGATACTCAAGCGGGTGTCGAGTGATACCCGAACGATCTCTGATCTAGATGTTCCGGTTGTTAACGGAGACCTCCAAGATAGTGGCTCACTAGAACGCGCGTTACGAGGATGCGACACTCTCTACCATGTTGCAGCCGACTATAGGTTATGGGTTAAAAATCACGATGAACTGTACGCTAACAATGTAGTAGGCACAGAAAACATTATGCGTGCCGCAATGCGAGCAGGCGTTAGTAAGATCATTTATACCAGCAGTGTCGCAACTATCGGCTTAATGGATGACGGAACTTCATCTTGCGAAGATACGCCTTCAAATCTTAAGGACATGATTGGTCACTACAAACGTTCAAAATTTTTAGCTGAAAAAGTTGTCGATCGTCTTGTAGCGGAGGAAAATCTGCCTGCTGTCATTGTAAACCCATCTACACCGATCGGACCACGTGATCCTAAACCGACTCCTACAGGAAGAATCATACGAGATGCCGCCAATCGTCGCATGCCTGCATACATTGATACGGGACTTAATGTCGCTCATGTAGATGATGTAGCAAAAGGGCATTTGCTGGCTTACGATAAAGGCCAGGTTGGACGAAGGTATATTCTTGGCGGCGAAAACCAAACTCTAAAAGAGATCCTCGACATCGTTGCCGCATACTGTAACCATCCCCCGCCTCGACTAAGAATCCCTAGAGCGATTGTCTACCCCATTGCATTTGCCTCCGAGATTTGGGCCGGCCTAACTAATGGCGCGGAACCGCAAGCCACAGTTGATGGGTTAAGGATGGCTGCACATAAAATGTTCTTTTCATCGGCACGGGCCTCTAAAGAACTTGGCTATAGTGCGCGCCCTGCAAAAATAGCCATTCATGACTCATTGGAGTGGTTCCGAAAAATGAAAATGATAGGTTGAACGAAAGAACTAAAGCTCTTCAAGATCTAATTTTGACATTGTGCTCGGCCTGACTGAGTAAAATATCGCTAATAAAAAGCTTACTGCCAACCAAATCAACTCTCTAAACCGTCTGATGAACGCCACTGCCAAACCTGCAGAAGACACCCCAGTAAGGGCACCTACGACAATAAAAAATGTCCCTTCTTGAGTGCCCAGCCCTGCCGGTATGAAAAATGTGATCGTACGGACTAATTGGACAAGGCTTTCTATAATAAACACCTCCGCAAGGGATAACGGATAGCCAATAAGATGCAAGATCACAAAAACCTCAACAATGCCAATTAACCAATTAGCCATAGCCGCCAAGCAAGCGACACCGAAACGCAAACCATGCTCCCGATAGAAAACATCAAACCTTTTGTCTATATCTTCTACTGTACTAAAAGCTTTTTGTAATAATCCAGCAAATCGATTGCTTGAAATTTTACCCACTACATATGATGAGAAACGAAAATACTGCATCATAAAAAAAACAATGGAGGAAAATATTATAAAAATCAATCCGCCTAGCGCAATATTTTTCTCCTCCCCAGCGAATGCAGAACTTTGAAAAAGAAAGATAACACCCACGCAACCAAAAAGAGATAACGAGAACATACTGGCTGTTTTCGCAATAACCAACGAGGATGCCGAATCTCTAATGGGAATCGCCCAATTCGATTTCAACAACCACGCCTTAATGGGTTCTCCTCCTAAAGAGGCAGTCGGCGTAAGGTTATTATAGGCTTCACCGATCATCCGGACCACATAGAGACGACCGAACCAAAGGATTGTCAGCGGAATTTTCGGCATAGTTATTTGCCAGCTCAGAACATCGGCCCCGAAGTACAGACTATAAACGATAAGAATTAAAGCAACCCCAAAGAACCCAATGGCAGAAATGTGCTGCGCTAATTGGGCCAAGTCAGTCTGGTAAGTAACCGTTACCAGCAACCCGATACCTAATAATAAAAATAGAAACTTAATGATTTTTGACATTTTATTAGCCAATTCTGTGGTTACGCATTGTCGGACTATGGCATAATCAGCGAACGCTCAGCAAATTACACTATGAAAAACAGGCCCTCTTTGTCTGGGGAAGCCATTTCCACAGATGAGTGCCGCTGGATAAAAGGTTGTTTAACGTCACATGACTATCGCTAGTTACAAATCGGCTGCTGCAATCGACCCTTTAAATCGATTGAGTAGCATACAAGCCAACAGCTCACAGACTGAATTTCGAACAAACGACGAGTTTATGCAAATAGACAATTTTTTACCTCACTCTCTTCTGTGCTCTATGCAAGAGAGTCTACCTCAACTCGAACCATATATTCACAGGAGTTTTATACCTAAACACAAAAAAGGGGGTAGCATCTCGAGATTTGATTTGGAGCAGAACGCCCCAATATTCAGCTCTGTCTACGCTTCAGCTTCACTCAGGAGCTTCTTAAGTTCTATAGTCGGTAAATCACTCGTATACTGCCCTGAGAACGATCCTCATGCCTATGCTCTATATTCCTACGACCGAGAAGGGGACCACATTGGATTTCATTACGACAAATCATACTATAGAGGTTCTCGATATACCTGTCTGATAGGCCTCGTAGACGACTCTTGCTGTGCGCTCGAATACGAGCTGTTCAGCAAAGACGATTGTAAGGAAACTGCAATGCATAGCACGAAAATTTCACCCGGTTCTCTTGTTTTTTTTAATGGAGACAACATCCGACATCGAGTTACACCGGCCAAACCGCGAGATAAGCGCACCATATTGACGCTTGAGTACCTTACGGATACGAGTATTTCAAACTTCGGCCATTTCTACGGACAGCTGAAAGACGCATTCGCATATTTTGGCGTTGGAAAAACTCTGGCGCGTCTGCTTAAGAAGACACAATGAAAGCTATAATACTAGCCGCAGGGATTGGGAATCGCATTAGCTCTGTGCATGCCGCTGCAAAGTGCCTCTTAGAATTTGACGGTACGTCTCTTCTTGAAAGACACATTCTTGCACTTAGGAAACTAGGAGTAACTGACATCAATCTCTGTCTTGGACACGAGGCACCAGCCGTACTCGAAAGACTTCAGCAAAAAGGGTTGACGGATATATCTCATGAGCACAACCCTTTATACAATTTGGGATCGATTGTTAGTCTTTGGAGTATGCGAGATGTTTTATGTGATGGTACCAGTGATGTTTTAGTTATGGATGCTGATGTCTTATATCATCCAGAGATATTATCTCGTCTAATCCATAGCCCTTCTAAAGATTGTTTCCTGATTGACCGTCATTACATAGACGGCGATGAGCCTGTAAAAATATGTATAGAGAATGATAAAATTGTGGAATTCAGAAAAAGAATAAGCCCTAGCCTGGTATATGATCAAATCGGAGAGTCAGTTGGTTTCTTCAAATTTTGCGCAAGCACTGCGGCAAGACTGAAAGAGATTATCGCTGGATTTATTGAAGCTGGTATGGAATCTCAACCACATGAAGAAGCGCTGCGAGAACTTGCGATAAATGCAGGCTATAATATAGGAGTGGAGGACATAACCGGACTCCCTTGGATAGAAATAGATTACCCTGAGGATATTGAGCGAGCTTCACAAGAAATATTGCCTAAAATAAATGTCACTTAATCAACAAAAAACAAATCCCTCAAAGCTGAAAGCTCTCCTGCTCTCGGATAACCTCGAATTCATTTTAGAAGCACACAATGGAATAAGCGCACGAATCGCAGAAGAAGCCGGCTTTAGTGGAATATGGGCCAGCGGCCTTGCCTTATCGGCTCAATACGGCGTTAGAGATAACAACGAAGCCAGTTGGACACAGGTGGTCGATATGGTCGAATTTATGGTCGACGCCTGTAATATTCCAATTCTTTTGGATGGCGACACTGGGTATGGAAATTTCAATAATATGCGTCGTCTGGTTCGAAAGCTGGAACAACGTGGAGTATCTGGGGTATGCATAGAAGATAAATTATTCCCTAAGACAAATAGCTTTATTTCGGGAGAGAGACAAGAGCTTGCAGATATAGATGAATTTTGTGGGAAAATTGCCGCAGGCAAAGACTCTCAAACAGATGATGATTTTTGTGTTGTAGCCCGCGTCGAGGCATATATTGCCGGTTGGAATACAGCAGAAGCACTGCGAAGAGCAGAGGCATATAGGAAGGCAGGAGCCGATGCAATATTAATTCATAGCGCTCACTCCGAAGCTGATCAAATCATCGAATTTGCCCATGAATGGGCCGGCAGAGCTCCGCTTGTAATAGTCCCTACAAAGTACTACAGCACCCCTACGAAAGTCTTTCGAGACGCGAAGATAAACCTTGTGATTTGGGCCAACCATTTAATTAGAAGTTCAGTGACCGCAATGCAAGATACCGCCAGAAAGATTCAATTAAAAGAAAATTTAGTCGAAGTAGAAGACGACATCGCCACTGTAAAAGAAATTTTCCGCTTGCAAGGAGCTGACGAGTTGCAAGCAGCAGAAAAACAGTATTTCTTAGGAACAAAAAGAGAGTTAAAAGCCATCCTACTCGCTGCCGCACAAGGACCTGGTTTGGAAAACCTGACTGCAGACCGACCAAAAGTAATGTTGCCCGTTAACGGCAAGCCTTTACTCGTTAGACTTATAGATCAATTCAAGAAACATGGGATAGACAATCTTACTGTAGTGGGTGGCTACAAACATGAAACTATCCCTTCTAAAAAAGTAGAACTTATTGTCAATGATTTGCACGCGAAAACTGGAGAGTTGACGTCTCTATTATGTGCAAAGAAGAGTTTCACCGATGATATGGTGCTTATGTATGGTGATGTCTTATTCCGAGGGTATGTACTCAGAAGCCTCATAGAGTCTGACCGTGAAATAACTGTCATTGTCGATTCTCAAATGCTGCAATCAGATGCAAATGGAACTCCAGACTATGCCTATTGTAGCGGACCAGATGACCGGTCTTTATGGGGCCAGGACATTCTTCTCCAGGAGATCAGCGATCAGTCTTGTACAGAGAATTCAAGCTCCGATGGCCGCTGGATCGGTATGATGCGAGTCCACGGGGAAGGCAGAAAATGGATAGAAGAGGCTTTAGATCAGCTGTCAGAAAACAACAAATTTTCTACGTTTGATATGAAAGATTTATTAAACAAGCTTGTATTAAATGGTCGTCCAATTCGCGTGATATACATTCATGGCCACTGGATAAACGTCAATTCCTTGCAGGACCTCGAGCGTGCTGGCGAATTTGCCGCAAACCACTCAAAATAAGGTCCTAATACGTGATACGAGCAGAAGAGTTTATATTGCCACTAAAAAATCAAGGGTATGACTGGTACGCAGGGGTGCCATGCTCTTTTTTAACCCCGCTAATAAACTATGTAATCAGTGCAAGTTCACTCAATTATGTTTCAGCCGCGAATGAAGGTGATGCGATAGCTATAGCAGCAGGCGCTTCTATAGGTGGGAAAAAAAGTGTTGCCCTAATGCAAAACTCAGGGCTCGGTAATGCTATTAGCCCGCTCACCTCTCTCATACATACTTTTAAGATCCCCGTGTTGATCATCTGTACTCATCGAGGTGAACCTGGGCTGCAGGACGAACCACAACATGAACTGATGGGCAATATTACAAAAGAGTTATTCGATTGTATTGGCATAGGCTATGAGAGTTTCCCACGAGCAACTAAGGAAATTAATTCAGCCCTAGCCAACATCTCGCAAAGCATAGAAGAGAAACGTGAATCCTACTCTTTGATTATGCAGAAAGGATCGGTGGCGGCCTTTAACCTAACTAATTCTCCAAAAAAAAAGAAGCCTGATTCTTTTCACCATACTGATGAAAATATTGACGTTACTACACTAACGAGAAACCAAGTTTTGCAATCAGTAGTAAAGAGCACAGAACAAACGAATACCGTCGTCATAGCCACTACCGGATATACCGGACGCGAGCTTTACTCTATCGCAGATCTCCCGAATTATTTCTATATGGTCGGATCCATGGGGTGCGCTTCGTCGCTTGGTCTAGGATTAGCGCTTAGTCGGCCTGACTTAGAAGTATTAGTCATAGACGGAGATGGGGCCGCACTAATGCGACTTGGTAATCTTGCAACCATAGGGGCATATAATCCACCTAACTTTTCTCATTTGTTACTAGACAACGAAGCGCATGACTCTACTGGTGGTCAAGCGACTGTTTCTAAAGATACCCAGTTTGATGGAATAGCTGTTGCCTGCGGTTATTCCAATGTATGGCGCAGCAATAAATTAGAAGTTTTACATGACTTTCTAACTGAGCCCAGCCGTGGCGGCGCTCGGTTCATGCATATGAAAATCCAAACTGGGGTGCCAAAAGATCTACCTCGGCCTACAATAGCTCCATCAGATGTTTTAGTCCGTCTCAAAAGCCATATTGGATAGAACAATAACTCACCACTTATAAGGATAAGAGGCATAGTGAAACAGATTCTTTTAAACCCCGGACCAGTAACACTTAGCCAACGAGTCCGAAACGCTCTGCAAGGCCAAGATCTTTGTCACAGGGAAATCGAATTCTCTAACCTGCAGGGAAATATTAGGCAAAAGATTCTTGCGACATATGCGCTCGATAACAAAACTTGGGCAAGTATTTTATTGACTGGGTCAGGAACCGCGGCCGTAGAAGCCATGCTTGTAAGCTGTGTTCCTCCGAGTGGAAAGATCCTGATCGTAGAAAATGGCGTTTATGGTGAACGCATGACCAAAATTGCAGTTGCGCATAATATAGATCATGAAAAGCTCAGTACAGGATGGGATCAAGTAATCTCACTGAAAAAGCTAGATAAAGCACTTGATGGGGCTCGATACTCACATGTAGCGATAGTCCATCACGAAACCACCACTGGACGGCTAAATGACATTGCAGCGATTTCTGAGGTGTGCCGCAAGCATGGGGCACGTGTATTGATGGATGGTGTAAGTAGTTTTGGTGGGGAAAATATAGACTTCGAAAAATGGGAACTTGATGCCTGTGCCGCCACAGCGAACAAATGCCTACATGGTGTACCAGGAACAGCTTTCGTTGTTGCCCGAAGAGCACTTTTTCAAACAGCCCACCCTGCAAAATCAGTTTACCTAGACCTAGCCCAGTACCTTGTTAAGCAAGATCTGGGTGAAACGCCTTTCACGCAATCGGTTCAATGCTTTTACGCTCTTGACGAAGCGATGAACGAGTTTTTAGACGAAGGGGGCTGGCCAGCTCGACATGAGTTGTTTTCTAGCAGAATGTCAAAGGTGCAGAAAAAGTTGCTCTCTTTTGGGATAAAACCGCTCATAGAACTATCTGAATCTTCGTGCGTTCTCAACACTTTCCAGCTGCCAGCAGGTAAGGTATATCAACAGTTACACGATGAACTCAAGTCGCTTGGGTTCATTATTTACGCGGGCCAAGGACACTTTTCAACCAAGGTCTTCAGATTATCTCTGATGGGTGCAATCTCTGAAAATGATATGAGCCGCCTCTTGGAAGCTTTAACAAAAACTCTAAGATAGTCTCCTCAGTAATTTCACAGCCTCGCTTTTACAAACTCCTCAAAACCTTCCTCGGTCAAGCCCGCATCCAAGAGCATGTCATCACGCGATCCATGCTGAATAAGCCTGTCGGGCAACCCATAGTTTAAGATCTTCAAGTGTCTACTATGCAAGGCTAAAACTTCATTAACGGCACTACCGGCGCCACCAGCAACCATATTTTCTTCTATTGTTACGAGGATGTCGTGAGAACTAGCCATTTCCAAGATCATATCCGTATCGAGCGGCTTAACATAACGCATGTTAACGACTGTAGCGTCTAAACGTTCGCCCACGTTCAACGCGATCTGCAACGTCGTGCCAAAACTTAACAAAGCAACTTTAGCCCCTTTGCGCTTTAAGCTGGCTTTACCTAAGGGTATTGCTGTCATCTGTTGCTCTACCTCTGCGCCAGGACCAGTTCCTCGAGGATAGCGAACAGCCACTGGACTATCCATCATGAACCCCGTGTACAACATTTGCCTGCACTCATTCTCATCGGACGGCGCCATAATGGTCATATTTGGCAAGCACCGCAAGATAGATAAATCATAACACCCATTATGCGTTGGCCCATCTGCACCAACCAAGCCGGCACGGTCTAGGGCAAAAAGAACAGGAAGGTTCTGATTACAAACGTCATGCACTACCTGGTCGTAACCTCTCTGCAAAAAGGTTGAGTAAATTGCCACTACGGGTTTAACACCATCACAGGCCATACCTGCGGCTACATTTATACTGTGCTGTTCTGCTATCGCTACATCGAAGTATCTCTTTGGAAATTCTTTTTCAAAACGGACTAGACCTGAGCCTTCTCTCATCGCAGGAGTAATAGCTACGAGCCTTCTATCTTGATCGGCCATATCACAGATCCAATCGCCAAAGACATCACTATAATTTGGAGCTTTTTTAACGGTGGATTTCTTTATCCCTACCTCTGGATCGAATGGGGAAACTCCATGATATTTAATCGGGTCAGACTCGGCAGGGGCATAACCTTTACCTTTCTTTGTTATTACATGCAGCAATTGAGGCCCCGAAAGCTTTTTAATGTTTTTCAGGGTAGAGAGTAAGGTCGGCAAATCGTGTCCATCTATGGGACCGATATAATTAAAACCAAACTCTTCAAATAGCGTTCCAGGGACAATCAAGCCTTTGACATGCTCCTCAGCCCGTCTAGCCAACTCCCAGACGGACGGCATCTGAGACAACATCTTCTTACTTCCTTCTCGCACACTGGTATACAGTTTTCCAGATAGTATTTGCGCAAACCTATTAGAAAGCGCTCCCACATTTGGAGAAATAGACATGTTGTTGTCGTTCAAAATAACAAGTAAATCAGTACCAAGATCTCCAGCATGATTCATTGCCTCAAAAGCTACTCCGGCTGTCATCGCTCCGTCACCGATGACAGCTACCGCACGCCGACCGGAGCCGTCATGCTCCGCAGCTATAGCCATCCCTAGTGCGGCACTTATGGAAGTGCTGGAATGGCCAACTCCAAAAGTATCGTATGGACTCTCATCTCTCTTCGGAAATGGTGCAAGACCTTCGTGCTGCCGGATGGTGTGCAGTCGGTCTTTTCGCCCTGTCAAAATCTTGTGCGGATAAGCTTGATGTCCTACATCCCAGACTATCCGGTCTTCTGGCGTGTTAAATAAATAATGAAGTGCGATGGTAAGTTCTACAGTTCCTAAACCTGAAGCAAAATGACCGCCGACCTGGCTAATACTATTCAAGAGGAACTCTCTAACTTCGGAGGCCAAATCAATTAACTGATCCTCCGGTAACTTTCTCATACTCTTTGGGCTATCTATTTCGTCGAGTAGCGCGTATTTCTTTCCATTCGTCATATTATTATTTTTCTCACAATTTGCCAGCAATTACCTTAGGGTATGAATTATGGAGAGCAGCCCGCTTGGTTGCAAGCTGACGTTCTTTTCCTTAAAATTATTTTAACACTTTTCTGCTGCAACAAAGCTGTACTTTCGCGCTCTATTACAGTACTGTTAGTAATAGGTATAAAAGACGTCGTAAATATATAATAATCATATACAATTTCTCCTCAAAACTAGGAAAAGCGCATGGGTGTTCCACTAATCCAGCAATATCGAGTAGGTCGATATATTCTCAGCCAAAAACTAAAACGTGTTAAGCGGTATCCACTCGTCTTAATGCTAGAGCCATTATTCCGTTGTAATCTAGCTTGCTCTGGTTGCGGAAAAATAGACTACCCGTCTGACATACTTAACAAGCGCCTGAGCTATGAAAAATGCATGGAAGCCATCGATGAGTGCGGAGCACCAATGGTCTCAATTGCAGGTGGAGAACCCCTCATACACAAAGAAATGCGGCAAATAGTGCAAGGATATCTCGATCGTAAGAAGTTTGTTTATTTGTGCACTAACGCCATTCTTCTTGATAAGCACATGGACTCGTATGAGCCGTCAAAGTATCTTACATTTTCCATACATTTGGACGGAGGTCGAGAGCGACATGATGCGTCTGTATGCCGAAAGGGCGTATATGACAAGTGCATAAGTGTCATTCAAAAGGCGCTGAAACGAGGCTTTCGCGTCACCGTCAACTGCACGTTGTTCCAAGGTGAAACACCAGCTGAAGTAAGTGACTTTATGGACGAAATGATGGCTCTTGGCGTAGAAGGCGTCACCATCTCCCCCGGCTATTCCTATGAAAGAGCCCCAAAGCAGGATGTGTTTCTTAAAAAATCAGCGAGTAAAAACCTGTTTAGAGACATATTTAAAGCGGGTAAAGGGAAAAAATGGCGCTTTAATCAATCTACTTTATATTTGGATTTTTTGGCCGGAAACCAAACCTATCACTGCACGCCTTGGGGAAATCCCACTCGGAATGTTTTTGGGTGGCAGAAACCGTGTTACCTGCTCGTAGGAGAAGGCTACGCGTCGACCTTCGATGAATTGTTAAACGATACCGAGTGGGACAAATATGGCACTGGTGTTAATCCAAAATGCGCTGACTGTATGGTTCATTGCGGATATGAAGCGACTGCGGTTGACGATACGTTTAACAACCCGCTTAAGGCGCTAAAAGTATTTTTAGCTGGTCCAAAGACTCAAGGTGATCTCGCACCAGAGGTGCCTTTCTACTATGAAGAAGAGCCTGAAGCTGAGCCTCAGCCTATTATTCCAATGGGAAATATCATAGAAAGAGCTGGTACAGAAAAAAGAGAAGTCGCTTAGCAGAAGCTGACTGCAGTCAGTGTTGCCGCTACACTCGGAGGTTTAGATCCTTATGCTAATGGCTCTTTCCTCTGTTTCGGCAATACTCTGGCTAACGCTATTATGCGTGCCTTGGCGCCCATGGTCTACGAGCCAGCAACTGGAAAAAGTTGACCAAAGTACTCCTTGCCTTGCCCACATTACTGCGTTAATACCTGCGAGAGATGAAGCAGAATGCATAGCAGAAACTATTTTGGCTGTAGCATCGCAAGGCTCTCTGGGCGGCATCGTTGTAATAGATGATCAGAGCACGGATGAGACAGCAAGCATCGTTAAAAACCTCAAGATAAAAAATCTTGATTTGGTAGAAGGTCAACCCCCACCTCCAGGCTGGACAGGCAAGCTCTGGGCCTTAGAGCAAGGTCGGAAAAAGATCTCAACACCTTATTTACTTTTGTTAGATGCTGATATAAGGCTCGCTCCCCAAGCTCTAACAAACCTCTTCCGGCTTCAACAAAAAAACAACTTAGACCTTGTGTCCGTAATGGCTCTGTTACCCATAGTGAACCTATGGGAAAAACTTTTACTTCCGGCTTTTATCTTTTTTTTCAAACTTATCTATCCGTTCGCATTAAGTAATAATCCAAACTCTAAGATCGCCGGTGCGGCCGGCGGCTGTATTCTAATAAAGGCGTCAAAGTTGGATGATATAGGAGGTTTTACAGCATTACACGATGCGATCATTGATGATTGCACACTTGCAAAACTGGTTAAAAAAATAGGAGGCCGCACGTGGATCGGACTCAGCCACGATGTTGAGGCAATTCGCCCTTATGGCACTTTGTCCAACATATGGAACATGGTTGCGAGAACCGCATTCACGCAACTACAATATTCGCTGCCTTTGCTTCTACTCTGCTCTGGACTCTTGGTGATCACTTTTTTAGTGCCGTTGGCTGGAACTTTATCCGACAATAGTAATGTTCGACTATTGTCCGCAATAAGTCTAATAGCTATGTGTATTACATACTTGCCAACTATAAGGCATTATCGATGCTCACCTTTCTGGGTTTTCTCTTTGCCATTTGCGAGTTCGCTGTTCTTAGCTATGACATGGACTTCGGCTATTAGATACTGGCGCGGTGAACGGACACGTTGGAAAAATAGAACGTACCGCAAAATAGGTTAATAAATATTCTAATCAGGATGTCATATGGGTAAAGCCAATTTCTATCGAATAACCATACTTTTTTTTATTCTGTGCCTATTTAGTACTCCTGGTTGGGGAGGAGATAGACCGCTCGACGGCGAGGAAATAGTCGTCAATTTGCACGAAGTGCTGCTAACAGCTATGAAATCTGACAAGAGCTTGGGCTATGCTGGGCGAATGAATATAATCAGAAACGTTGTGAGTAAAAGTTTTAACTTTCCACTAATCAGCAAAGTAGTGCTCGGAGAAAAATGGGGAGTTCTGTCCCATGAGGATAAACAAGAGTTTGTGAGGGTCATGAGAGCGCTTAGTGTATCAACCTATGCGCACCACTTTTCGAACTACTCTGGCCAGCAATTTGTAGTTGTTGAACGAAAATCGAGAAACAACTCCCTTTCCTTAAGTACGAGCCTACTGTCGGACAACGGAGATAAGACCTCACTGAAATACCTCCTGAGAAAAAATTCAGAAGGCTGGCTTATCGTAAATGTAATTTCGGAAGGAGTCTCAGACCTAGCCCTTAAGAAAGCTGAATATTCTTACATAATGGAAAAAGATGGAATTAAAAGCCTCCTTCGGCAATTAACAACGAAGATCGAGGCCCTGAAAGAATTAGGTTAGAAAGAAAAATATGGTGCCCGCACGTGCGATTAAGGTAATATGGGAAATCAACGACACGAGAGGAGACTAAACTAAATGTTAAAGAATCATATACAGCTGAAATGTCTATTAGGTACTTTGTGCATCGTACTGTTTACCGGCTGTGCCTCGACATCGAAAACGTCTAACAATGATCCTCACGAGTCTATGAACAGAAAAATTTACTCCTTTAACGATACGTTGGACAAAAAATTCATAGAGCCGATCGCTGAAAAATACGTAGCCGTGACACCTGCAGTAGTGCGAAAAGGTGTGACGAATTTCTTTGATAATGCAAGCTATCTGAACACGATCACAAACGATATATTGCAAGGAAAACCTATGGACTTCTTTAAAGATACGGGAAGATTCATAGTAAACAGTACTCTAGGAATAGGAGGACTATTTGATCCGGCAACTTCCTTGGGAATGCCTTTGCGCAAAGAAGATCTCGGGCAAACACTCGGGAAATGGGGGGCAGACGAAGGAGCTTATCTGACTCTTCCTTTTATGGGACCAAGCTCCTACAGAGACGTTTCTGCTCCGGTAATGAGTATTTTTACCAATCCTTTAACTTATTTAGCTGCAGTAGTAACCGTGCCGGCCGGCGTTGTACGTGCAATTAATTCACGTGCAAATCTGCTCGAAGCCAGCCGATTAAGAGATCAAGCTGCGCTGGACCCTTATGCCTTCGTAAGAGAAGCTTGGCGCCAGCAGAGAGAGTACTCTTTATATGATGGCAACCCCCCTGGTGATGGATTCGATGATTTCATCGATGGAGAAGGTGATGCCGCTATACTGAGAATATACTGATTATTAGAGCTCGAAGGGGAAAATCTTTATTAATTCAATTCTCTTTCAATTAGCTCGAGCCAATGGATAACCGGTACTGCACTCTTAGCCGCTAAATGAAGCTGGCATCCGATATTTGCAGTGACTATCAACTCTGGGCTACCTTGGCATAATGCATTGAGTTTTTCTTCTCTTAATGTAGCCGAGGTTTCTGGATAGAGAATTGAGTAGCTTCCTGCTGATCCGCAACATAAGTGTGGATCTTTCACCTTAGTTAAACTCCAACCTAAGCTCTCGAGCACAGCTTCAACACGTCCATTAATCTTAAGTCCGTGTTGTAGAGAACAAGGCGACTGAAAAACGACACTGCAACGGTCCGAATCTTTAATAACTGCCGATAGTTTTTTATCGTCTATTAACTCTATAGGATCTTTAATCAAGCCTGCTAGATGTTTCGATTTTGCGCTGTAATCTGGAAATTCTTTCAATAACCTTTCATACCCTTTAAGTTGCAAGCCACAACCTGAAGACGTGGCAATGATAGATTCAGCTCCTAACTTGATATAAGGCCACCAAGCGTCAATGTTTGCTTTCGCCTGAACAATAGCCTTTTCTTCATACCCACAGTGCAAGGCTAATGCTCCGCAACAACCTGCCCCTGCAACCGGTATTAGAGTAATCCCAAGACGATCGAAAATTTTGATGGCCGCAGTATCTATGCTCGGCCGCACTACTGATTGTGCACACGTCGAAAGCAAGAGTGCTTTCCTTTTATGAGCGACTCTACGCAACGCTCGCAAAGATACACGCTCAGGAATAAGTGTCTTCAAATTAGAAGAGAGCAGCGGCTTTAAAAGCCGTCCCACCGCGAAAAACATTGAAAACAATACTTTGCTGGGAACTATTTGAACGATCAAATACCGTTTTATCCTTAACCTAAGTGGACTGGGATTGGAAGACTCTATGTGCGGCTTGGTCAGCTCTAGTAACTCCCCATACTTTACGCCAGAGGGGCATGAGGCTTCGCAACTCCTACAAACCAAGCATTGATCAAGATGTGTTCGTGCGACATCTGACGTCTCACCAGTCTCAAGTATCCCTTTAATCAGATAAATACGCCCACGGGGGCCCTCTAGTTCATCACCCGTCAACTGATACGTCGGACAGGATGCATTACACATGCCACAATGAACACATGAACGTATAATTTCTGTCGCAGCAAGAGCGAAAGATTTTGAGCTGTTAGATTCGGCTAATCGGGCACGCATATCTTCTCCTCACATCCAATCAAAATATTCTCTTGGATTGAATATTTGTCGATCATCAAATCCATTTTTCAGCCTTATCATTAAGTTTTTGACTAAAGGCAAAGGGCTCGTAAAAACTGAGGAAGATTCGTTCGCTCCTCTATAAAAGCATGTTGCATGTCCGCCATTCTCTGAGCAGAAGTCGCGCATAGCATCGCCCCCGCCTGCCTCAGTCCAAACCCAACGCTGGGACCCACCCCAATCAGACCACGCTATTTTTTCATCAGGTCCGTCACTTGCACGAGCTAGTGCGATTCGCCAAAGTGAAAGATTTTCTCTCGGACGCATTGCTGGTAGTGAATAATCGCGCAGGTTTTTCCAGTATTGTAAATCGGTTGTTACTTCACTTGGGGAAAGACGTCTCTTCGCGTCACTTAACGCCTCAAGACTGCCCGACACCCTAACTCTCAGAACATCTTCGGCCCACGCCATACCCGTAATAGGCCACGGCTTTTTAGCCAAGGCTAACATCATCGACCGCGCTTCAGGATAAGATAAACTAGTCCATTCAAGACTTAGTTCTGAAGTGGTTTTCGGTATGACACGCAACGACACCTCACTTATCACTCCCAAACTCCCGAATGCCCCGCTCACTAATCTTGAAATATCATAGCCCGCTACGTTTTTAATTACTTCGCCGCCAAAACGCAGTTCAGCGCCTTTGCTAGTAATAAGTTTCACTCCTAAAACATAATCCCTGACGCTCCCACGGTAAGGCATGGATGGGCCAGAAAGGCCAGCGGATACGACTCCTCCAATCGTAGTCAGGGAACCTAACCTAGGAGGTTCAAAAGCAAGCATCTGGTCGCTCTTGTCTAATTCCAATTCAATATCAGATAGCTTTGTTCCTGATTTAGCGGTAATTACTAATTCAGAAGGTTGATAAGATATAATTCCAGAGTGTTCCAACGTCGACAGGCTCTCGGAAATATCCCCTTTGCGAAGGAATTTTTTCGTGTCTCCACCTACGATACGCAAAGGTTTCTTATTAGCTTGGGCGGTTAGTATTTGCTCTATAATCCGAGAAAGTGATGCTGAAAGGCTCATAGAGGCACAGGACGAGAAAAGAAGGAATACCATTTCCTCATAACTACTAGATTGACTAGATTCACGGCCTACGTTTTGTTTTTGGGATTCTGAGCGCGATCCCGCAAACAGTGGTCCATTAGAGCAAGCGCAAGCATGGCCTCAACAATAGGTACTGCACGTATCCCAACGCAAGGGTCATGCCGTCCTAGCGTTTTTATAGTTGCAGGGTTGCCTTTTTTATCTATAGTATCTCCTTCTATTCGGATGCTCGATGTTGGCTTGAGCGCCACGCTGACCAGAATATCTTGCCCGCTTGAAATGCCTCCTAAAACTCCACCTGCATGATTGCTTCGAAACCCTTGACCGTCTATTTCGTCCCGATGACCAGTTCCTTTTTGTTCAATGACCGCAAACCCATCACCAATTTCGACACCTTTAACGGCGTTAATTCCCATCATCGCTTTTGCGATGTCAGCATCCAATCGATCGAACACAGGCTCACCCCATCCTGCAGGAACACCCGTTGCTAAAACATCTACTCTGGCCCCGATAGATTCTCCTTCTTTTCGCAAAGAATCCATAAACGCTTCTAGCTCACTGATCTTATCTGGCTGTCCGCAAAAGAAATCATTACTATTGATCGCATTCTTGTCGTCTAAATTAAGTTTAATAGGTCCTAGCTGAGCTAGGTACCCTAAAATAGAGACGCCATAATTACTTCTCAGGAACTTTTTAGCGACTGCCCCCGCTGCTACTCGCATGCATGTTTCACGCGCGGAAGCTCTACCTCCCCCACGAGGATCACGGACACCATACTTCTTCCAGTAAGTATAATCCGCATGCCCAGGTCTAAATTTATCTTCGATCGCAGAATAATCTTTCGACTTTTGATCGGTGTTATTTATCAGCAAACCAATTGGTGTACCTGTAGTAACTCCCTCATATACTCCAGAAATGATAGTCACACGATCATCTTCCCTGCGCTGAGTAGTGTGTCTAGAACGACCTGGCTTCCGTCTATCTAAATCTGCTTGTAAGTCAGACTCACTAAGGTGCAGTCCCGGCGGACAACCATCCAGGATTCCAAGATACCCCAAACCATGACTTTCGCCTGCTGTGGTTAGCGTAAGCAACTTTCCATTTGTATTTCCAGACATAGGCTCTATTCTACCAGCGTAATTGAACATTTAACCAATAAAAGTATTCTAACCTTTCCCAGGTGTGCGTAGGCTTAAAAGTTGTTCCTTACTGAGCACGAAGACGCCTTCTCCCCCCCGAGCGAACTCTATCCATGTAAATGGAACCGAAGGGTATGCGACCTCTAATTCACGCCAAATCTCCCCTACTTCGAGGAAAAGCATACCTTCATCAGATAAAAAATCGTAAGCGTGGTCGAGAATACGAGTCACACAATCTAAACCGTCTTGCCCTGCTAATAGTGCTTGTTTAGGTTCCGCATGGTATTCCACAGGAAGCTTATCGTAGACATCACTTGGCACGTAAGGCGGATTGCTAACAATCACGTCATACTTTTTCCCCGTATCAGGGAACAAGTCAGCACAATAAAACTCTACTTGATGAGTCACTTTATGATAATCAGCATTATTCGTAGCAACGGCTAATGCCAGCTCGCTGATATCACTTGCGTCAACAAGGGCGTTATCAAATTGCTTCGCTATTGCGATAGCGATACAACCACCTCCAGTTCCAATTTCTAAAACGTGTTTTATATTATCGGGGACACACCAAGGTTCAAAAAAATTGAGTACTAATTCAGCGAATGGCGACCGAGGAACCAATGTGTTCTCGTCAGTTAAAAATTTATACCCACAAAACCAAGTGTAACCAGTAAGGTATGCAGCTGGCTTGCGGGTAGAGATACGTTTATCTATCCATTGGCTGACTTTAAGAACTTGATCCGCGCTGAGCTCCGCACGAAGGAGATCTTCTGAAGTATCGTATGAGTAGCCAAGCGCATGGAGTGATAAAAACAACGCCTCATCACTAGCATTATCAGTGCCATGCCCAAAGTAAACGTCAGCCTCTTCTAAGCGTTCGGCACCCATAGCGACAACATCGAAAACATTCAATTTTATGCACCAGACAGCTTCAACATCATCTCATTCATTCGTTTAATAAAACCTGAAGGGTCTTCTAGTTTTCCTCCTTCTGCGAGGATAGACTGTTCATATAACATTTCAGACCAGTCCTTTAAGTCGGCAGCATCTTGGTTTTTTTGGGCTAAGGCAATAACCGGGTGCTCCATATTAAGCTCGAGAATCCGCTTAGTCTTCGGCACCTCTTGACCGGCCGCTTGCAATAATCTCTCGAGATTCGCACTTGGTTGCTCTGCGCTAGAAACCAAGCACGCAGGTGAAGTAGTCAACCGCTTACTCGAACGAACATCTTCCACTTCTTCTGACAAAGCTTCTTTTATTTTCGCGAAAAACTCATCGTGCTCACTAACTTCCTTCCCTTCATCATTCTCGTCTGCTTTTTCTTCTTCATTTTTCCCCTCTAAATCGGCATGCACAATAGATTTTAGGTTTTTACCTTCAAATTCAGTTAAGTGAGAAACCAACCATTCATCGATTTGATCATGCAGCAACAACACCTCAGTTCCTTGCCCGCGAAAATATTCAATATGCGGGCTGTTCTTGGCAGTAGAGAAACTCTCAGTCGTAATGTAGTAAATATTGGTCTGTTCTTCTCCCATTCGAGAAACATAATCACTTAAGGAAACCGTTGGGCTTTCATTGTCATCTATTGTTGAGGAAAACCGAAGAAGCTTTGCTATCCGCTCCCGATTGACTGTGTCCTCAATGATCCCTTCCTTCAGAACCTTGCCAAATGTGGTCCAGAATTTCTCATAAGAATCACCTTTTGCTAGCCGCTCGATTAACCCCAGTATCTTCTTTATAGAAGCAGTCCGAATTTTGTCTAAGGACTTATCTTTTTGCAGTATTTCTCGTGACACATTCAGAGGCAGTTCATTAGTGTCTATCACTCCTCTCACGAACCTCAAGTATCGCGGCAACAACTCTTCCGCATCGTCCATGATAAAAACACGCTGAACATATAGTTTCACGCCGTGTTTTGCTTCTCTGTCCCATAAGTCAAAAGGAGCAATTTGAGGAATGTAAAATAGCGTTGTGTATTCTATCTTCCCTTCTACTTTTGAATGAACCCATTTCAAAGGATCCATGAAATCATGAGAAATGAGTTTGTAGAACGTCTGATAATCTTCGTCTTTTAATTCGCTTTTTGATTTTTGCCACATGGCAGTAGCTTCGTTGATAACTTCGTAACCTTCTTCATCACCCACTGAAGGCATTCTTATAGGCACAGAGATATGATCTGAATATTTTTTACAGATATTCCTTAGCCTGTGGTTAGCTGCAAATTCTTTAGCTTCTTTCTTGAGGTGTAAAACAATTTCAGTGCCTCGTTGTTCTGCACTGACAGTCTCCACGGTGTACGCCCCTTTGCCCTCAGACTCCCAACGAACGCCTTCATCTCCAGAAATTCCCGCTTTTCTAGTCGTCACCACTACACGATCCGCGACAATAAATGCGGCATAAAAACCAACACCAAATTGTCCGATCAGTTGTGAGTCTTTTGTTTGATCTCCACTAAGTGCGCCAAAAAACTCTTTTGTTCCAGATTTAGCAATCGTACCCAGATTCGAAATAACCTCTTCTTTGGTCATCCCGATACCGTTGTCTTTAATCGTGACTGTTTTCTTTTTTTCATTAAAATCAATTGTGATTTCAAGCTCGGCTGATCCTTCTAGAAGACCAGCATCAGATAATGATAAAAAGCGCAATTTATCAATAGCGTCAGAGGAATTTGACACAAGCTCGCGTAAAAATATTTCCTTATTGCTATACAAAGAGTTTATGACTAGGTCGAGGAGCTGTTGTACTTCCGACTCAAATCCGCGTTCTTCTTTTTGTGTTTCCGTTGCCATGTGAATCCTCTATTAGCTTGTGAATGCAGCTAGTGCTTTCTTATTATTTAGATGACTATGGACTCGCCGCGAACTTTCTTGGCAAGTAAATGAAGCCATTTTCGTGTGTTGGGCGTTCCACAGCTGATTATACAAGTTTTAGTCCTGAAAAAAATACTCCTGCTTAACCTGTTAACCAGAAAGAAAGGATCAATCCTATTTTCTGATGCTAAACTAAACCTAGTTATGAATAAGCCAGCAAAACATACGCCAGGAATGGCCCAATACCTAAGAATTAAAGCCGATCACCCTGATAACCTCTTGTTTTATCGTATGGGCGATTTTTACGAGCTTTTCTATGAAGATGCAAAACGGGCATCCGAGTTGTTAAATATCACCCTCACCTCTCGGGGGAAAAGTAATGGAACCCCAATACCTATGGCAGGAGTCCCAGCTCATGCTGCAGATAACTATCTGCAGCGATTACTGAAGCTCGGTGAAACTGTGACAATCTGCGAACAAGTAGGTGGAGCTGCCGACTCCAAAGAGCCTGTCGAAAGAAAAGTCAGTCGAACTCTTACTCCTGGGACACTCTCCGATGAGAACTTGTTAGGCGAGCAACATGAAAGCTTAATAATCTCTTTAGTTAACGATAAAAGTTGTTACGGCCTAGCGGTATTAGAAATAAGTGAAGCTCGATTTAGTCTGATGCAACTAAACAGTCTGCAAGAAGTATATGAACAGTTATCAAGGCTTGGGGCCTCAGAAATAATATTGTCAGAAAACATGCCTACTCTCGGTAATGGATGGGAACGCCTAACCAAACGCTTGCCTTCTTGGCATTTCAGCCTCACGAATTGTTTTAAAAGTCTATGCGACCATTTTGAAGTCGACAATTTACACGGTTTCGGTTGCCAAGACTTAGACGGAGCAATAAGTGCCGGTGGCTCGCTGTTGGAGTATTGCGAAAAAATGCAAGGCGCTCCTCTGACCCACATCAGTAAGATTATCGTCGAACATCCGGGGAAGATGTTACGCCTTGATAACAAAACGAGAGGCAATCTCGAGCTGACAAATACTCGGTTAAAAGATTCAACTCCGTCTCTGTATAACTTAATGAATACGACGAAAACGCCTATGGGAAGCCGTTTATTGAAACGCTGGATAAATGAACCCATAACAAGTCATGAAGAACTAACTGAGAGACAAGATAGTGTCTCAGAGCTTCTGTTAAACGGCTCTTTAGACTGCCTCAGAAAGACGTTGTCCGGCCTCCGTGACATAGGGCGAATAGCATCACGTTGTTCTCTGGGGACAGTAAAACCCAAAGAATTGGCGGCGCTCAGAGCCACGCTAATAAGAATACCTCGCGTAAAAAAAGAGCTTGCAGAAAAAAACACCAATCTACTCAAAGAAATAACTAGTCGCATGAACGAACATGCTTCTCTGAAAGAAATATTAGCCAAGGCTTTGGTAGATGAACCACCCCAGATAATAAAAGAGCATGCCGTGATTGCTGAGGGCTATGATACGGAGTTAGACGAACTCAGAAAAATATATCTAACAGCGAACCAAGACCTGTTATCTATCGAAAAAAGAGAGCAACAAAGAAGCGGTATTGGGGGGTTGAAAATTGGCTACAACCGAGTACATGGATATTATTTAGAAATAGGAAAAATCTATTCCTCCAAGGCTCCTAAGGACTACCAGAGAAGACAGACACTTAAAGCCTCCGAAAGATATGTCACTCCAGAATTACGGAGCTTTGAGTCACGAATACTGACAGCCAAAGAGAAAGCGCTAAACAAGGAAAAAGAGCTTTATTCTGACCTCATAAATACGATTTCAGAAAATGTGGCCAGTCTGCTACAAATGGCCCATGCAATTGCTGAAATCGACGTGCTATCAACTTTTGCCGAACGGGCGGACCTGCTCAAATGGACTCGACCGAGATTGAACTCAGAGGGCGGTATCCATATAGAAGGGGGCAGACACCCCATAGTCGAACATCAGCAGAAAAAAGTATTTGTGAAAAATGATGTTCATTTTACCGACGCTCGAAGGCTACTCCTCATTACAGGTCCTAATATGGGAGGGAAGTCTACCTATATGCGGCAAACAGCTATTATCGTTCTTCTTGCCTATATCGGAAGCTTTGTACCCGCTGATGAAACCAGTATTGGGCCTATAGATGCAATCTATACGCGAATCGGGGCTTCAGACAATCTATCTGGTGGCCAGAGCACATTTATGGTCGAAATGAGTGAGCTGGCTCATATTCTCAACAATTGCAGTCAAAAAAGTCTTGTTCTGATAGATGAAGTCGGGAGAGGAACCAGTACTTATGATGGGCTAGCCCTCGCATGGTCAGCAGCAGAACACCTTGCAAAACACACTAGAGGCTATACTTTATTCGCGACGCATTTTTTCGAACTCACGAAGCTAGAAGTGGTAGAAGCAGCAATATCTAACGTTAAGGTTGAAGCTATTTCTTTCAACGACGAAGTTGTGTTTACCCACAAAGTGCGCGAAGGTTCTGCCAGAGAAAGCTTCGGGCTAGTTGTTGCAAAACGTGCAGGAGTGCCGGTGGCAACGCTCACTCGTGCAAAACAAATTTTGGCAACACTGGAGCCTCAGAGTATCGTCAGAGTTCCACCCTCAACTGAGTCTTCACCAGACGAATTCCAAGAATTCAGATCAAATCTCCAGCAGCTAGACGTAAATAATACCACCCCGATACAAGCCCTTGCTTTGCTTGCGGAGATGAAAGAAAAAATCAGTAAGTAAAAAACCATTGGGCTGTTTGTGCTGACAAGGTTATAATAGGCTCTTTATTGAATACGAGATTTAACCAATGACATTTGTAGTTCTTGAAGATTGTATTAAGTGTAAGCATACGGATTGTGTCGAAGTATGTCCCGTTGACTGTTTTCATGAAGGTCCTAATTTCCTTGTAATAGATCCGGACGAATGCATTGATTGCACTCTCTGTGAGCCAGAATGCCCGGTAGAAGCAATAAAATCCGAAGATGACCTCACGGATAGTGAGCAACAATTCATTGAGCTAAATGCAGAACTGGCTAAATCTTGGCCCGTTATAACAGAAATGTCTGACCCTCTTCCTGATGCTGAAGAATGGGCAGGGAAAGAAGGGAAACTTTCTTTGCTAGAGAGATAGGCTGTTGTCACAATAAATCTGAGTTTAATTTCTGCCAGCGAAATTGTGAACTGTGTAAAAAAAAGCCGTTACTTTCTAAAGAAGCACGTGGAAGATCAAAAAAAAATAATGTTTAAAGGTCTCTTCTCAGCTGAAAATCTCTAGGTTTTTATCATTCTGGCTTCGGCTACAGGATATTTTATCAATATACGAATTTCACAAAAAACATATCTTCTAAACGTTAAATTAATTTTCTTATACTCTTTAAATATTTTTGCTCATCAGGGGCATGGCCGTCAGCTGTAGCTATTCGGAGAACTTCCGCCAAGCATGACATCGCCGAATGTTCGGCTCGATGCACGTCCTTGCCATATTTAGAGACAAGCTCCTGGAATACACCTCGAATTCCAGATGGGCGATCCGTTTGGAGCTGTTCGACAAGGGCAATATGCAATCCCATATGAAGAAACGGATTTTTTGCCCCGTCATCACCGTTGGATCCTACTGAGAACTCTAAGTCTTTCGATCGGAGCACCTCGTGATACTCTGGGTGTGCTTTTATTATGTCGGAAATCACTAACTCCAGAGGTTCAAGCCTTACTTGTTCGGACATTTTATCCCAGACTTGAAAAAAAAATTGCCTAGCATCGTTCTTGTCTTCAACAAACATAATGCATCCCATTTTCTTTTATCAAAGCTACACAAGCTCCGCTAAATAACACTATGTTTTCCTTTATTATTCCAAGAACAGCAATCTGAAACCAAACATTCTCCGCATTTTGGCGCGCGCGCCAGACACGTATACCGACCATGTAGGATCAACCAATGATGTGCATAACGGTGGAAATCGGCAGGTATACGCTTCATTAAGTTCTTCTCGACTTGCAGTGGTGTTTTACCTGGAGCCAATTTAGTTCGATTAGATACACGAAATATATGGGTGTCGACTGCGATAGTTGGCTCGCCAAATGCTGTATTTAAAACAACATTTGCTGTTTTCCTGCCCACCCCAGGTAGAGCCTCTAACTCGCTACGAGTACCCGGCACTGCTCCACCATATTCTTCACAAAGTATTCGGCAAGTTTTAAACACATTAGACGCTTTGGTATTAAAAAGGCCAATCGTTTTAATATATTCTTTAAGATTTTTTTCTTTGAGCGCAACCATTTTTTTGGCATCAGGAGCCACAGCGAACAATGCCTTCGTCGCCTTATTAACGCTTACATCAGTTGCTTGGGCAGATAGAATGACAGCAATCAATAGTTGGAAGTTAGATTGATAATTAAGCTCAGTTTTTGGGATAGGAGTTACATTTCTTAAACGCTCAAAAAAATGAAACCTCATATCAGCATTCACTAGAGATAAATCCTTCTCACAATCTAATCTCCCTGTTCTTCAAGAACCTGTCTCTTACGCTCTAATGCAGCAGCCACAATATCTTTTAGAGATTCTTGCTCACGGTCTTCAACATCGAGATACTCTCTTTGCTCGTCAAGACGGCCATGAATGGCTAAGCGTTCTTTCATTTCGACATAGCGGACACCACTCTCGTTAACCGAAATACGCAACTGGGAGTCAGAGATAGGAACAAGCGCTATGCAGTCTGTTGGGCAAACGCTAACGCATAAAGAACAACCAGTACACCACTGTTCGACCACAGTATGAATAACTGATTGCGCGCCAATTATGGCATCAGTGGGGCACTGCTGAATGCATTTCGTGCATCCGATGCACTCATCTTCATAGATGAGCGCAGTCAACACCTCCTCGTCTTTATGGATAGGTCCTATTGGATCGACCGGCATGCCTAAAGCGCTGAAAAGTTCTTCGCGGGTAGCCTCTCCGCCAGGAGGACATAAGTTCGGAGACGAAATGCCGATATTCATAGAATCAGCATAGGACTCGCAATCAGCAAACCCACAACGTCTACACTGTGTTTGCGGAAGCAGACTATGCAGCAGTTCTTTTCTATTCATTTGTTTCAAACAAACACCACCACTCATTAAGTGCAGCTAAATTATTTAATTTTCATACCAGGCTCTGACCCGTTGGAAGGTTCTAGCAAAAACACTTCGCTGCCACCTGGACCGGCAGCCAATATCATCCCTTCAGAAACGCCAAACCGCATTTCTCGGGGCGCTAAATTAGCAACAACTACCACCATCTTCCCAACTAATCCCTCTGGGTCATAGGCTTGCTTTATGCCTGCAAATACTTGCCGCTGCTCGCCGCCAACGTCTAGCTCCAGTTTCAAAAGTTTATCAGCACCAGCCACACTAGAAGCCGTAACTATCTTCGCCACCCGTAAGTCAATTTTCAAGAAGTCCTCAATAGAAATTTGATGCCCTTGCTCCTCAGGCTCCTCTTTGACTATTGCCCTTTCTTTTTCTACATCTCTTTTGACTTCGTCTATCATTTTCACGATTTTCCCTGATTCCACCCGTTCAATTAACGGGATAAATTTGTTAATAGTATTCCCTAGGGGAGCGGCATGAATATCAGACCAAGATAAAGAAGGCTCGCCTAGAAATTTTTCAATTTCCAGAATGAGTTCAGGAATAACAGGCTTTAGATATATCGCTAACATACGAAATAGCAAAATCCCCATTGTAACAACCAGATGGAGATGTCTATCGGCACCTTCTTCTTTTGCTAGAACCCAAGGTTTCTCATTATCAATATAGCGATTTGCCTGGTCAGCAAGCCCCATAATTTCCCGTATCGCCCTCCCATATTCTCGCTCTTCATAAAAGCCAGCAATATCAGCAGATGCAGATGAAAACGATAGCATTAATTCTGTATTTGCAATTTCATCAGCAAGCTTGCTATCGAAGCGTTTCGTTATGAAACCTGCACAACGGCTTCCAATATTCACGAACTTACCCACAAGGTCACTATTAACTCGAGCTTCAAAATCATCCCAATTCAGGTCAATATCCTCAATCCCCGACGACAATTTCGCAGAAAAGTAATACCGCAGATAATCTGGGCTAAGGAAAGAAAGGTAAGTTTCAGCTTTTATAAAACTCCCTCTTGATTTAGACATTTTCTTACCATCTATAGTAAGAAATCCATGCACAAAAACGTTCGTAGGCAAACGATAACCGGCCCCTTTAAGCATCGCTGGCCAAAAAAGAGTGTGGAAATACATGATATCTTTACCAATAAAATGATAAAGCTCAGCATCACTTTCAGGCCGGAGATATGATTCGAAATCTATCTTCTCAGACTCACAGAGGTTTTTAAAACTAGCAAGATAACCGACGGGAGCATCCAACCATACGTAAAAGTACTTTCCAGGATTGCCAGGTATTTCAAAACCAAAATAAGGTGCATCTCGCGAAATATCCCAATCTTTCAGCCCTGTTTCAAACCAGTCTTCCAGTTTTTTTACCACACCAGGGTGCAAATCAGTGTTCGCTATCCAGTCACGTAAGACGTCCTGGAATTTAGCAAGAGTAAAGAAAAGATGTTCCGATTTTTTCAACTCTGGCGTAACGCCAGACACTACAGAAAGAGGGTCAATTAAATCCGTAGGCAAATATGTTGCGCCGCAAGCCTCACAGCTGTCCCCGTATTGATCGACTGCAGCACACCTTGGGCACGTTCCTCGAACGAATCGGTCTGGAAGAAACATTCCCTTAACTGGATCGTACGCCTGCTCTATCGTGCGGGCTACAATCAAGTCATCTTTCCTTAGCTGTTCGTATATAAACTCAGATATGTTTCGGTTTTCGTCTGAATGCGTTGAGTGATAATTGTCAAACCCAATGCCAAAAGCACTAAAGTCTCGCTGATGTTCTCGGCTAATTCGCTCAATCAACACCTCTGGTGACACCTGCTCAGCTTCAGCCTTAAGCATGATTGGGGTTCCATGGGCATCATCTGCGCAAACAAAATAACACTCATGGCCTCTCATTTTCTGAAACCGGACCCATACATCTGTCTGGATGTATTCCACCATATGACCTATGTGAATCGGTCCGTTTGCGTATGGCAGCGCACTCGTTACTAAGATTTTTCTCTTGGGTTCTTCCATAATCGTCCGACATCACAACCATTTATTAATAAAAATATATGACCCATTATAGTAAGCAACCGCAAATACAGCTATTAGTGTAAAATAAATCTTTTTCGTCCTCGGAATCCCGAAATGAGCACCACAGAAACTGAAATCAAAAAGCTACTTGAAAATGAAATAGATCCGTATCTTGGCAAAGATCTGATAAGTTCAGGAGCTCTTAAAAACATCCATACGCACGACCAAGGGACTACAGTAGAGATTGAACTCGGATTCCCTGTTGATAATTACCGAGAAATCCTAGTCAGAAGACTAGAATCCCTATGTGCTGGGCTGAGTGTTGGCAACATTGATTTTCAAGTTACCTCAAAAATACTTGCTAGAGAAGTCCAAAAAGGTACAAAACCTCTCAGTCAGGTTAAAAACATTATTGCCATTGCCTCCGGAAAAGGTGGAGTAGGGAAATCGACAACCGCTGCGAATTTAGCCATAGCGTTGCAACAAGAAGGCGGCAAAGTAGGAGTTCTGGATGCGGACATATACGGGCCCAGTCAGACTCGAATGCTTGGCACCCAAGGCCGCCCTGATAGTAAGGACGGAAAATCTATGGAGCCCAAAGTTAGCTACCAATTACAGACGATGTCTATCGGCAACCTAATAGAAGAAGACACTCCTATGATTTGGCGTGGACCCATGGCAACAGGGGCTTTAGAACAGCTGATCAACGATACTAACTGGCATGATCTAGATTACTTGATAATAGATCTCCCACCGGGCACGGGAGACATACAACTTACCTTGTGCCAAAAAATTCCAGTGAGTGGGGCGGTAATCGTCACCACACCGCAAGACATTGCATTACTCGACGCGAGAAAAGGGCTTAAGATGTTCGAAAAAGTTAACGTCCCGGTGCTTGGAGTTATCGAGAACATGAGCGTCCATATATGTAGTGAGTGCGGGCACTCGGAACATATTTTTGGCTCGGGAGGGGGGGAATCAATGGCAAAACAATATGAAATAGAGATGTTAGGGTCGCTTCCGCTAGATATTAGAATTCGCGAAGGAGTCGACAACGGTAGGCCTACCACGGCGATTGAACCTGATTCAGAAATAGCGAAAAGCTACCGAGAGATAGCAAGAAAAATAGCTGCTCGGCTAGCACTAAAGGCCCGTGATTTCTCTTCTAAATTCCCTAAGATCGTTATCCAAAATACTTAAACCTATGGAGACGCAATAAATTGCCAATAAAGTCAGACAAATGGATAAGAAAAATGGCACAAAGTCATGACCTTATTAACCCTTTCGCACCCTATCAAGTTAAAACACTTGAAGGAGAAAGAATTATTTCTTTTGGAACATCAAGCTATGGGTACGATGTCAGGTGTGCTGATGAATTCAAAGTATTTACCAACCTGAACTCAACGACTGTCGACCCCAAGAATTTCGACTCAGGTAATTTTGTCGATGTTCAAAAAGACGTTTGCGTCATTCCTCCAAACTCTTTTGCTTTAGCTCGCACAATCGAATATTTCAAAATCCCACGAGATATTCTAACTATATGCTTGGGTAAATCGACCTATGCAAGATGTGGCATAATTGTTAATGTCACTCCATTAGAGCCTGAGTGGGAAGGTCATATCACTCTAGAATTTTCAAACACCACCTCTTTACCTGCAAAAATTTATGCCAACGAAGGAGTAGCTCAGCTTATCTTTCTCCAATCAGACGATCCTTGTGAAACATCCTACGCAGATAGACAGGGTAAATATCAAGGGCAAATAGGAGTCACCTTGCCAAAGACTTGATATCTTCTTCGCGCTAAGTCCCAAAATCTGGTGATAACTCTACTCTGCATCTTTGAGAAGTAACGCCACAGAATTGATGCAGTAACGCGAGCCTGTCGGCTTAGGCCCATCCGGAAAAACATGGCCTAAATGAGAATCACAAGCCGCACACATCACTTCGGTGCGCATCATGCCAAGACTATGGTCTTCCTTAAGCACGACGCTCATGTCATCGAGCGCTTGCCAAAAACTAGGCCAACCTGAACCTGAATCATACTTGTCTTCAGAGCGAAACAAACTAGCCTGACAACAAACACACTCATATACTCCTTTCTTTTTACATCCGTCATACTCACCGGAAAATGGTGGCTCAGTACCATGCTCCCTGCACACAGTATAGGCAGCCGGCGTAAGCACTACTCGCCACTCATCGTTTGTCTTGCTTAGTTTTTTCATACTTCTGTCCTCGACTTTTCTAAACCTAATTGATCTACAGAATGTGGCAAGCTGTTGTAAAGCAGCAAGTCAAGATAGTACCCTATCTCTGAATCGCAAACATAAGCGTATTTAGAGGGCGATCCCTAAACCAATAGGCTCCAAGCGTGCCCGGCTAGTGTATAATATACTCTTGTCCTTGGAAGCCTTAAAAATCTACGAGAAAAAAATTGAGTAATCCTGATTTATATGAACGCAGACGGTCTTTACAAACCCTGGTAGGTGGTGTCCCAGTAGGCGGTGGCGCGCCGATTGTCGTTCAATCAATGACTAACACAGACACATCGGACGCAATTAGCACTGTCAAACAGGTTAAAGCTCTGGCAGACGCGGGATCAGAACTTGTCCGAATAACGGTCGACACCGAAGAAGCTGCGCAGAAGGTGAGCAAAATCCGCGAGCTACTCGACTCTACGGGCTGTGCAGTCCCGCTTGTTGGAGATTTTCACTACAACGGACATATTCTACTTACTAAATATCCAGAATGTGCGCAAGCACTCGCCAAATATAGGATAAACCCGGGCAATGTTGGGTTTGGTAGGAAACGAGATGACCAATTCGCAACCATAATCGAGGTTGCCATTGCGCAAAATAAGCCAGTTCGGATTGGCGTGAATTATGGCAGCCTAGATCCCACTCTAGTTGCGAAAATGATGGATAAAAATAACGAACTAAAGGTGCCAAAATCAGCGAAAGAAGTCGCCTATGACGCCCTTATTTTCTCGGCGCTTAACAGCGCTCGTCAGGCCGAAGAAATTGGACTTGAGAAGTCGAAAATTATCCTTTCTTGTAAATGTAGTGATGTACAAGATCTTATCAACGTATATAGAAGACTTGGAAAACAGTGCAGCTACCCTTTGCATTTAGGCCTCACTGAAGCCGGTATGGGGTCAAAAGGAATTGTCGCGTCCTCTGCCGCCATGAGTATACTCATGCAAGAAGGGATTGGAGACACAGTCCGGATATCCTTAACACCGGAGCCTGGCGGGGATCGAACACAAGAGGTCATAGTCGCGCAAGAACTTTTACAAGTCATGGGTCTAAGATCTTTTACTCCCTTGGTAATCGCTTGCCCTGGCTGCGGCAGAACCACCAGTACCGTATTCCAAGAGCTAGCTCAAGACATACAAGCATATGTAAGGACCCAAATGCCGAAATGGAAAGACATTCATCCCGGAGTAGAAGATATGAGTCTCGCGGTAATGGGATGCGTAGTGAACGGCCCCGGAGAAAGCAAGCACGCTAACATAGGGATAAGCCTTCCTGGGACAGGAGAAGGGTTAACGGCTCCAGTGTTCGTAGATGGCGAGAAGCATGTAACTCTTCGAGGGGAAAACATTGCTAATGAGTTTAAGCAGCTACTAGAACAGTATGTGGTGTCCCATTATTCTTAATCGCCTGAAAATATCGCTTTTCATGCATCGAATTGCGCTGGTAACTGTTGATGCTCTGGCCTGAGACTTACACTATAACTGTAGAACTAGTATGCGCATTCACATCCTAGGGATTGCCGGAACATTCATGGCAGGGTTAGCCTCTCTTGCGAGGGAAAAAGGACATATTGTCTCAGGTACAGACTTGTCCATTTACCCACCTATGAGCGACATACTTGCCGGAATGGATATAAAAGTCTTTGACGCTTACTCAGCCAACAACTTCTGTGAGAAGCCTGATTTAGTTTTGATCGGCAACGCGCTTACCCGCGGCAATGAATGTGTAGAGTTTGTGTTAACCAATGATATACCTTACATGTCAGGCCCTGAATGGCTTAAAAAAGAAGTGCTAACGGGGCGCCATGTAATCGCGGTGTCTGGGACACATGGGAAAACTACGGTGACGAGCATGATTGCTTGGATTCTCGAGAATTCTGGCCTCTCTCCTGGCTTCCTTATCGGAGGGGTCCCAGGGAATTTTAACGTCTCTGCAAGACTGGGAGAATCTAAATACTTTGTGATCGAAGCAGACGAGTATGACACCGCATTTTTCGACAAGCGCTCGAAATTTGTTCACTACCGGCCAAGAACTTTAGTTATTAACAATTTAGAATTTGACCATGCGGATATTTTTGAAGATCTAGAAGCGATAAAAAAGCAATTTCATCACTTAATACGGACCATGCCTGCCGAAGCAACCATAATTCACCCCGAGCATGCCCAAACAGTAAAAGACACGATAAAAATGGGCTGCTGGTCGGAAGTACGGACTTTTGGGAATGACGGCGATTGTGAATGGAAGACAAGTAGAGAAAACGACGCAGGCAAAGAAATCACAATCATAGATCCGGATGGAAAGGAATTAAAAACTGAATGCTCGATATTTGGTAAGCATAATACGGAAAATATGGTCGCGGCGATGTGTGCCGTAGATTCGTTGGCAGAAAATATAGAAAGCGGACTCTCCGCAATGGTGAAATTCAAAAATGTCCGACGACGATTAGAGTTTTGCGGCGAGTATAACGGAGTGCATGTTTTTGATGACTTCGCCCATCACCCTACCGCCATCAAAGCCGCTATCAACGCCGTAAAAAGTCTACCTGGTGAACGTAGATTGCTCGCCATTGTCGAATTTCGTTCGAATAGCCTGATAATGGGTGCCAACAGACACCAACTTGCCAATGCTCTCGAGAATGCCGATGAAGTTTTTATCCTACTTCCGGAAGATTGCCAATGGGATGTCCAAGGGCTGCTCGCAGACGCTCGTATGCTTGAGTTCCACCACTCTCCCAGTGAATTAATTCAAAGTGTTCTAAAAAGAATAAGGCATGGCGACACTGTCTTGTCGATGAGTAACAGCTCGGCTGCAATGATTCCGACCACATTAGTGCAAAAGATAAAAACCCTATGAAGACGCCTATACAATGCCCAGACACGATCCCTTTATTTCCGCTGAACGTCGTTTTATTTCCCAAGGGCTTATTAGAGCTAAGGATTTTTGAAATACGATATCTAGACATGATTAAGGATTGTCTAAAGAAGCAAAAAGAGTTTGGAGTCGTCCTAATTAAAGCAGGTGCAGAAAACACTATTAATCTAGATATCGAAGAAATAGGGACGCTCGCAAAAATAGTATCGTTTGATCAAGGGCCCGACGGCTTGCTCCACATCACAGTTCAAGGCACCGAGCCTTTCCAAGTAAATAGTTATAGCCTTGAAAGTAATGGACTAACAGTAGGTCGAACCCAACCTCATCTGACTCAGAATGAAAAGATATTAGATTCACATTCAAAGCCAGTAAGCTTATTAAAAAAGATTTTAATGAATAATCGAGAACCCGACACACTCACACCACCAATACTTGGAGAGGCCAGCTGGGTTGCTTATCGTCTTGCTGAGTTTTTGGAACCCACCAACCAAGAAAAATTAGCAATTCTAGCTGAAAGTAATGCCCAGCTAAAACTTGATAAAGTAGAAAAACTCATTAAGCACCGCAACTCGGACTATTAAAAAACTCGAAGCGGCTTAATATAATTGTGCAACATGAATAAACCAATAACGGCCTATTGAATGGCTGGTCAATCTATGACACTTTTACATACCCTGCCCGCCGGCTTGGATTAATTGAGGACACAACAGTTAACTCACTATTGAAAACACGACATGGCTTGTCAGTTAAACAGATCATCTACTCTGTTATTTGTATCTGTATTTACTATTCACAAAGCTCACTGGCGAACGAACTTGGAGAGAAGACTTGGCAATTCTGCCCAAGTGGACAATTTAAGCCTGAACGTCCCTTATATAGCGATCCCGATAGTATTGAATTTGGAAGCACGGAAATCAGAGCACAGAGCTCGAGGGTTGTGCAGGATGGCCCAAGTCAATTTCAAGGAAATGTCGAAGTAATCAAGAATTCTCAGTCAATCAGAGCCGAAGTAGTAACTTATAATAAGGATACTGGAATCTATAACGCCGAAGGACGTGCGCATCTGTGGGACAAAGGTATGGTTTGGGCTGGGGACACCATAAAATTCGACTCACAAAACGAAATAGCTTTACTCTCGGACGGAAAATATTGGCTTGGTGATGGCCCTGGGAGAGGGACTGCGTCGAAGATCGAGCATAACTCATCACGTGACATCAGTGTATTTAAGGACGTCGAATACACCACATGTCCCGTGACCTCTGAAGCTTGGCGATTACACGCAAGCGCGCTCAGGGTAGACCATACTAACGAACGCGCCTCCGCAAGTAACGCGATCGTACGATTTATGGACGTACCAGTCTTTTATATGCCTTATGTTAATTTCCCCACTACCAAACGGAGAAAATCAGGCTTTTTAGCTCCTGTATTCGGTACCAGCAACGAATCTGGATTCGATACGCAACTGCCTTATTATTGGAACATCGCCCCCTCTCAGGATGCCACCATTGCTCCTCGTGTAATGCAAGACCGCGGTGTTATGCTTGACGGAGAATATCGATATCTTAATTCCACTTATTCTGGAACCATTAATGCGGAGTATTTGTCTGGCGATAATATACGAAACAATGAAGACAGATCTTACCTCTCAGTCGAACACCACCAGTTACTTTTGGGTAATCGCGCACGCTTAGACCTTTTATTTAACAACGTGTCGGACAACGAATACTTCAAAGATTTCGGCAACACTATTGGGGCTTCATCCCAAGCATTCATGGAGCGTAAGTTAGAGTTTACCTATAATAATGCGGGGACCCGATTCTATGCTGTGACACAAGACTATCAGACGTTGGTAGATGACCTGCCCGCGGCGGCTAGACCTTATAAAATTCTACCGCGGCTCGAGCTAGGACATATTTTCAAAACAGGTAATGGATTTGAAGCTGCAATTAAATCGGATGCTAGTTATTTCTATAAATCTCAGAGCCTTAGCAGTATTCGCGCCACAGCAGCCCCATCTCTAGCTTACAGTTACCGAAAACCGTACCTGCAGGTCATTCCTAAAATTGTGATCGCCCACACAGAGTATTTTAACGATGACCCCAATAATATCTATGAAGACCAATCTCGAACTGTCCCTATTATAAGCATCGATGCGACTCTCTTTGCGGAGCGTAATTTCTCGCTCTGGGGAAAGAATCTCTTTCAAACTCTAGAGCCAAGAGCCTACTATCTATATGTCCCTAAAGTGAACCAAGACAACCTCCCTATTTTTGATACGGGAGCAATGGATATCAACACTCATACCATGTACCTGCCTCATCGGTTTTCAGGAGGTTATACTCAGTTTGGTGGCGACAGAGTTGGCGATGCAAACCGAATGACTTTAGGAGTGTCATCGCGACTATCTCACAAAGACACTGGACGGCAAATCATGTCCATTAGTGTTGGGCAAGTGTTCCACCTAGATAGACGAGAAATTACCCTCCCTAACCAAACATACTCTAATAAGGCTCTCTCAAACCTATTCGCTGAGGGAGAACTCAACCTGTCTTCTACAACGAAGATAACAGGATCACTAGTATGGGAGCCCGCATCCAAAAAAACCGAAAGAAAAGCTATCTCGTTGCTTTACCAACCAGAACAAAACACCATCTTAAAAGCAGCATATCGATTCACTAGGGCACCTAATAGCTGGAGCCAGAATATAGAACAAGTGGACACTTCATTTCGATTCCCTATTCCTTCATTAAAGAATACGTCGATGATCGGGCAGTGGAGCTATACACTGCATGAAAAGACGACTCTCGAGGCTTTTGGAGGGATAGAGTACGACAGTTGTTGTTGGAGTATCAGTGTAATCGGACAGAGATATTTGAACGGGACCAACATAAGCTCCCAACCTGAATTCATTACCGGTATGTTTATACAGTTGAGGCTAAGAGGGCTGATGGGACTCGGTAAAGGGCGTGATCCACTAATATCTAGACACCTTCCTGAATCTAGAAGTCCATTTGATTAAAATCCCCACCCCACAAAGAAAAAGATAGAAAACGAATGCCTTACACTGACAGTTTTGCGGTATAATTACTCACCGACAAAAAAAAAGTAGCCGTATGTTTGTGTTGCCAAAACTAATTTCTCCTCTTATAGCACCTAAAAAGAAACCCACCGGGCTTTCATCTTTATTTGCTGTTCTTGCTATTGTTGCCCTCCCATTCACTAGTTTCAGCATCTGCGCTGAAGAACTTGACCGAATAGTGGCTGTAGTAGAGCAGGACGTAGTGATGCAAAGCGAGCTAAATGAGCAAACTGATCGCGTCAAATTTCAAATGCAGCAACAGGCGACTCGAATGCCTCCAAATGCCGTCCTACAGCGGCAAGTTATGGAGAGGTTAGTCCTAGAAAAAATCCAGCTCCAATATGCTGAGCAAGTGAAAATTGAGGTCGGAGACGATGTTTTAAAACTGGCAATAATGGATATGGCCAAACAAAACAATCTCAACCTAGAGCAGTTCAAAGAAGTCCTAGCCTCTGAAAACTATGAGTTTGATGTATTCGCAGAACAAATACGTCAAGAAATTATTATATCCAAGCTCAGAAAAACTGAAGTGGATAATAAAGTCCGTGTGCGAGAAACCGAAATAGATAATTACCTCCGTAACGAGTCGAATACTGCGGAACTTCAAGAATATCGCATCTCACATATTTTGATATCTGTACCCTCTGAAGCCGACAACAAACAAATCCAAAAAGCTCGGGAAAAAACAGAGGAAGCTCTAGGTTTGATAGAGACTGGCGATGACTTCGGTGAAGTTGCGATAAGTGTTTCTGACGGGCAACAAGCGCTGGAAGGAGGAGACCTCGGGTGGAGAAAAGGAAGCCAAGTCCCCGGGCTTTTCGCTGACTCTATCAGCGCATTAAAAGTCGGTGAGAATAGCGGCATAATAACTAATGCCAGTGGATTTCATATCATTCAACTTACTGATAAGCGTAATCTAGAAGAATTCATGATCCCGCAATACAAGACTCGGCATATACTTATTTCTCCCAATGAATTACTACCTATGGCACAAGTTGCCAGTAGAATAAGTAATTTAAAAAAACGTTTTGACTTAGAGGGAGATGACAATTTTGCACAGATTGCCAGAACAAACTCTGATGATAGGACTTCGGCTCTGCAAGGGGGTGATTTAGGTTGGGTAGCTGAAGGAGAAATGGTTCCTGAATTTGAAGAGATTATGACGGCAATCGACATCGGAATGGTGAGTCCACCATTTGAATCAGAATTTGGCTTCCACATTCTCCAAGTTACAGAAACAAGAAACTTCGATGGTACAGAGGCAATTCGACGAGATAGAGGCCGACGAGCTATTCGGCAACAAAAACTAGATGAGCGACGACAATATTGGCTCAGGCGGCTCCGAGACGAAGCCTATGTCGAACACCGTAACAACTGATCCGAAACATAACCTGAAGATTGCGCTATCTCCAGGAGAGCCAAGCGGAATAGGTCCTGATATTGCCATCACAATTAGCCAGCTTCAAAGAACCGAAAAAACCCTTGTTTATGCAGATCCTGTAATAATTGCAGACCGTGCTAAATTGCTTCGTATCAATCTCAATATCGTCGAACTTGAAGGAGTAGACTCTGCGCAACCACATAAACCTGGCACAATGCAGATCGTGCCCGTCCAGTCAAAAATAAAAGTAGTTCCTGGTAAGCCTAATCCGGAGAATTCTAGTTACGTCTTGGACTGCCTCGACCAAGCAATAGACGCCTGTAGTTCATCTAAACTAGACGCTATGACGACTGGCCCTATTAGTAAAGAAGTCATTAACCAGGCTGGGGTTCCATTTTCGGGCCATACCCAATATCTGGCAGACAGGCTAGGCTCGCAGCAGCCCGTGATGATGCTAGTATCTGGCAAACTCCGAGTAGTCCTATTAACTACCCACATCCCTTTAAAAGACGTTCCCAGTGCAGTAACGAGCACACTAATAAAACACGTCACAACTATCCTTCATCAAGAATTAAACGACAAATTTGGGATCAGTTCACCCAACATCTGGTTATGTGGTCTCAACCCTCATGCTGGAGAGGGCGGATACCTAGGTCACGAAGAAATTACAGTGATCTCTCCTACAGTCATGGAATTGAGAAATACAGGCATAAAAATTACGGGGCCAGTCTCTGCAGATAGTGCATTTACAGCATCTCAGCGAAAAAAATACGATGCTATTATCAGTATGTATCATGATCAAGGCTTAACAGCTCTCAAAACACTAGGTTTTGGGGAGGCTGTCAACGTCACTTTAGGCATACCTATAGTAAGAACGTCCGTGGATCATGGAACGGGATTAGATATAGCAGGTACTGGAAAATCTTCTGCAGGAAGTCTTATCGCAGCCATTGACCTTGCAAAAGCCATAGTGAAAATCCAAAAAAGCCAAAGAAAATGAGCCTTCCAAGGGCTCGAAAACGGTTCGGTCAAAACTTCCTTACCGATGAATATATTATTGACAAAATAATTAGCCTAATTCGCCCACAGCCTGATGAACACATATTAGAGGTCGGACCAGGAGCAAGAGCCCTTACTGATCATCTTGTAGATGCTGGTTCGAGAGTAACAGCGGTAGAGATTGACCGAAACCTATATGCACAAATGAAAAATCACTATAGGGAGGCTGATAATTTTTTAATTTCGAACGAAGATATTTTAAATTGCGACATAGAAAAGCTAACTATCAATTCCACACAGTGGAAGATTGTCGGCAACCTTCCTTACAATATCGCCACACCTCTAATTATCAAACTATTAAATTACCAAGGGATATGGTCAGAAATGGTATTCATGCTTCAGAAGGAAGTTGCTGAGCGTTTCACCGCAATATGCGGTACAAAATCATATGGTCGATTATCAATAATGGCCCAAAGGAAAGCACAAATAGAGTACCATTTTGAGGTTGACAAGAACTCTTTTGAGCCAATACCAAAAGTGCAGTCTGCCGTCGTGAGGTTCATCAAAAAAGAACATGCCGTATTACCTGATTTCGAAAAATGCCTGGAAGACATCGTCCGAACTGCATTTAATACCAGGCGCAAAACTATTGCGAACTCATTGCGTAAAATTTTCACCTTAGATGCTCTGAGAGAAGCTGGAATAGATCCGAAAGACCGCGCGGAAAATATCTCTATCTCCTCTTATGAAGCACTGGCAAAGATCAAACTACATTCACTTTAGTCAGTCTCTATAGCTTGCGCGGCCAGTCACGGAGACACTCACCTTAAACACGAGACCTGCTGAAGAATATGACTGCAGAAGACTTCACAAGGTTACCCACAGTTTCTGTGGATAACCTTGTGAACAAGCTAGACAAAGAGTACCTTAAGGCCGCAAAACAGGCTTACATTGATAGATCGGTCAAAATTTAGCCATTTTTGAAATAAATTCAATATAAACATATACTTAGGTAACTATGTAAGAGCTAATTAGTGCTTTTATACGGTAAGTTGCTACTTCTGTCTTGTTCGGGCAAAGTAAGTGTGCATAAATTATCAAATACACTGAGAAAAACAACATTTTCAAGCGCCTTAAAGCGTCGAATCATGCATGAAGAATGCCTGCTTTGTTCATGATAATATAGGGAATTATCAGTAAAATTAAAGTGTACCTCAACAAGCGTAATGTTTAGTAAACGAATTACAAAAACCCCTGCTCTTATTATCGATCTATTCGGACAGTTGTCCGCATATGCTCTAGTTCTTCTAATGGCAGTGACTGCTCTTGATGTGTTCATGCGCTACTTCTTAAATCAAGGCTCTGTAGCTTTTCAGGAGCTCGAATGGCACCTTTTTAGTGCTGTTTTCTTGCTAGGTTCGGCTTACACCTTGAGGTGTGACCAACATGTTAGAGTGGATATTTTTTTTAAAAGTAGATTCTGCAGCCAGCGCACAAGAAAGCTGATTGACTTGCTTGGAACTCTTTTTTTCCTACTCCCTTTTTGTGGTGTTATCGTGTGGAGCTCAGGTGCTTTTGTATTCGATGCATTCGACTATGCTGAGACTTCTCCAGACCCTGGTGGCCTGACTCACCGGTGGATAGTTAAGTCATTGATTCCATTAGGGGCCTCACTACTGTGTGTCCAAGGTATTATCACTGCCTTAGCAGCCTTTCGCGAGAGGAATAAAATTTAATCCCTATGGAATATTATGCATTAGGAATGTTCGTAGTGATAATTCCTGCTCTTTTGTTGGGTTACCCCGTCGCTTTTACTCTTGGCGCAGTATCTATCTTCTTCGGTACATTTGCTTTAGGAATAGACTTCTTTCAGCTACTACCCCTTCGAATTTGGGGAATAATGACTAACTTTACCTTACTGGCAGTCCCTTTGTTCGTGTTAATGGGAGTTATCCTAGAAAAATCTGGCCTAGCACAAGACTTACTAGAGACTAGCGCTGCGCTTTTTGGGAAAAAAAAGGGCGGCCTTGCTATTGCAGTGATACTCGTTGGCGCTTTACTCGCCGCTACTACAGGAGTAGCCGGCGCCACGGTCGTCACTATGGGGGTGATTGCACTACCAACAATGCTGAGACATGGATATGACCGCTCTCTGGCTTGTGGCACAATAGCGGCCTCAGGAACCCTAGGACAGGTAATTCCACCAAGCATAGTAGCGATACTTCTTGCTGACATTATGGGAGTCCCTGTGGGCAGGCTCTTCATGGCAACACTGCTGCCTGGCTTAGTCCTCGTGGGCTTATACATCTCCTACGTAATGGTGATTTCTAGGAAAAACCCTCTTGTCGCTCCTGCTATAACATTAAAAGAAGGCACTCTCTCGAGGGCCGAAATTATCAAATCCCTAACGCCCCCACTAGTCTTAATGCTATCAGTGCTAGGCTCGATTTTTCTTGGGATAGCATCGCCGACTGAATCGGCCGCCCTTGGCGCTTTAGGGGCTATTCTGATTGCCGTTAGCCGAAAGCGAATGCGGTGGTCAATACTGAACAGCGCCGCCTTAGAGACAGTGAAGCTGACTAGCATGGTTTTTCTAATTCTTGTCGGAGCAACGGCTTTCGGGCTGGTCTTTAAAAGCCTAGGTGGCGATCAGGCTGTGAGTAGTTTTTTTTATTCGACTGGTGATGGTAGCCAATTAACGTTTGTTATCGTGAGTATGGTGGTTATTTTCATTCTAGGGTTTTTCCTAGATTTCGTTGAAATCTGTTTTATTGTGGTACCTATACTCGAACCGATAGCTAGAAGCCTTGGCATCGACTTGCTATGGTTCGCGTTAATCATAGCAGTCAATCTTCAAACGTCTTTTCTAACACCACCATTTGGCTTTTCACTTTTTTATCTCAAAGCGGTCTCTCCACCCGAGATAAACCTCTCACACATTTATAAAGGGATCACTCCCTTTGTACTGATACAGATCATTGTGCTTGCTCTGATTATATCCTTCCCTAATGCCGTATTATGGCTGCCAAACACTGTCGATAAAATGAACGGCCTGCTCTAGCTATTTGAACTATTCTCATTACGCAAATATTCAATAACAGAAGAAGTTTCTGGAAATATACCGTGCCAGAGGAAAAACGCTTCCGCAGCTTGCTCAACCAACATACCAAGTCCGTCCAATATTTGAGTAGCACCCAGTGATTCGGAAAAGCGCATAAAACTGGTAGGTCCAACGGCGTACGCCATGTCGTAAACAACACTCCCAGGCCCTATGGTTTGACTACCAATCTCCGGTAGGTCATTTGACAAGCTTAAAGAGGTAGCGTTTATGACGATGTCTGGACGGTAACTTAAGTTTGCCCCCCATTCTAGTACCTCTAAAGGATAGTCTCTCGTGAATTCCACCAATGCTTCAGCACGGGAGATTGTACGGTTACTGACCTTTATCGAGAAAGGGTTTTCCTTAATCAAGGCAGGAATAATGCCCTTGGCAGCTCCTCCCGCTCCCAAAATCAAGATCGTTTTCCCTTCTAAAGTAATAGAATTATTCAGCTTAAGATCGCGAACAATTCCGCTACCATCTGTATTGTCGGCAACTATTCTTCCATCTTTGAAACACAAAGTATTTGCTGCACCAGCTTTAATAGCTCTATCGGACTGCTCATCCGCGATATCAAAAGCCTCTTCCTTTAAAGGAACTGTGACATTCATGCCTATCCCACCGGCTTTTTTAAACTGCTCTATCGCTACTCTTAAGCACCCAGAACTCACCTCAACTTTTTCATATGTCAATTCTAGATTTACGCCTTCACCAAACAAAGTGTGAATCACAGGGGATTTACTATGCGCGATCGGCATACCTACAACGCAGAAAAAATTGCTAGATCTTGTCTTTTTCTCAAAGTAATTTTTCATTATTTACTAATAGAAGGCTCGCTGACTAACCAAAGCAAGCAAGCCTTATAACTATATGATGTAGCCTCGCTCGTCGTGCTCAGAAACGTCTAAACCAACATTTTCTTGATCCTCAGTTATTCTTAAACCAACTAGCTTCTTGGTTAACAATAACAACACTAACGTCATAATGCCGCACCAAAAAGTAGTGGCAAGAACTCCATACAGTTGCACCGTCAGCTGGGAACTCATCGTAACTCCCTCAGCATATCCGATCCCACCAAACTGCTCTGCTACGAAAACGCCAGCAAGAATAGTCCCTAATATCCCTCCTACCCCATGCACGGGAAAAACATCCAGCGAGTCATCGATTTTCAACGTCCGCTTAATATATTGAGTGCTGTAATAGCAGACTATCCCCGCCGAAATCCCAATTACTAGCGCGCCAGTGGGGCCCACATATCCTGATGCAGGAGTAATAGTGCCTAGTCCGGCAACCATTCCGGTTACTATGCCTAGAACACTCGGTTTCCCATGCTTTACCCATTCAACACACATCCATGCCAGAGAACCTGCTGCCGCGGATATATGTGTCACTAACATCGCCATTCCGGCGTCTCCATTTGCGGCAACTGCACTGCCAGCATTAAAACCAAACCATCCTACCCAAAGCATTGCAGCCCCAGTGACAGTCATAGTTAAGTTATGCGGTGGCATAGCACTATTAGGAAACCCCTTACGTTTCCCTAGAACCATCGCCGCAATTATCGCGGCGACGCCAGCATTGATGTGGACAACAGTGCCGCCCGCGAAATCAAGCAAGCCCATCTGAGCGAGCCAACCTCCACCCCATACCCAATGGCATACGGGCACATATACAACTAACATCCAGAGAGTACTAAATACAAGAACAGCAGAAAACTTCATCCTTTCGGCGAAGCCCCCAACTATAAGAGCGGGGGTAATTACGGCAAATGTCATTTGAAACATAATGAATACGGTTTCTGGAACAGCCCCGCTCATTCCGACACGCGTCACGTCCGCCAGCATAATGTTGCCACTGCCTATAAAGTTATTCCAGGCTCCGCCATCTCCAAAGGCTAGCCCGTAACCCGCAAACATCCACAATAGAGACATCAAGCAAGTAATAGCGAAGCACTGCATCAGTACAGACAATGTATTCTTTGCGCGGACTAGACCACTATAAAAAAGGGCTAAACCAGGGATTGTCATAAACAAAACTAAGGCGGTCGAGGTCAAAAGCCACGCCGTGTCTCCGCTATCCAACCCATCCGCCAAAGCTAAACTGGGCATGGTAGCCAAACCCAAAATACCAATAAAATACCGCATCTCTTTCAACTCCCTCCGAATACTCAGTAAAACAACCCTCAAACATGAGAGATCTATAAAGCGTCTTTCCCTGTTTCTCCAGTTCTTATCCGCACAACATCAATTAAATCGCTGACAAAAATTTTACCATCGCCGATGGAATCGCTATTGGCAGCCACTTTCACAATCTCCACAGCCTCATCTAGCTGAGAATCGTCTACTGCTATCTCAAGTTTTATTTTAGGGAGAAAGTCGACCACATACTCTGCACCACGATAAAGCTCAGTGTGACCTTTTTGACGGCCAAAGCCTTTGACCTCTGTGACGGTCATTCCTTGTATGCCATTTGAAGACAATGCATCTCTGACATCCTCTAGCTTGAAAGGCTTGATAATCGCGGTAATTAATTTCACTAGTTTTCTCCCTAGGGTCATGCTTAATTCAGGTTCAAAATAGAAAGCGGCCCCGAAAATAGCTCGGCTTTATTCGGTTAGCTATTAACGTGTCGTCTGAGAAGTAATTATAGCAACTTTGCACCACTTTCTCGCTACTTGACACAACACAGTGCAGAATTATTTTTCTGTCAAAAAAGGGGCTCATTCTCATGAACCCCTTTTCAATCACCTCATCACCGCTACATTGGGACTATGTAATACTAGGAATGATACGCTGTTTCACCATGTGAAACGGTATCTAAACCGGCTCTTTCTTCCTCTTCAGTAACACGAAGGCCCATTAGAGAATCGACTACTTTATAAAGAATGAAGCTGATGACACCGCACCATACGATGGTAAACCCAACTGCTTTAGTTTGCGCAATCAGTTGGCTCATCATGGTTATACCTTCATCGTAACCAACACCACCAAATTTAGCGGACATTAATACTGCTAAACCTATAGCACCAACAATACCAGCAACGCCGTGGATGCCGAACACATCAAGTGCATCGTCGTAACCCAATGCTTTCTTAAGACTAGTACATGCCCAGAACGCAATGATGGCTGCAACCGCACCTAGAATAATTGAACCCATTGGGCCTAAAACTGCACATGCGGGAGTAATAGCAACCAGACCTGAAATTGCACCTGAAGCGCCACCTAGCATCGACGGTTTACCACGAGTGATCCATTCCATCGCAATCCAACCTAATACTGCCGCCGCGGTGGCAACTTGAGTATTGATCATTACAAGGCCGGCAGTGCCGTCAGCTGCAAGCTCACTGCCCACATTGAAACCAAACCAACCAGCCCACAGTAATGAAGCGCCAATCATTGTTGATGGAAGGCTGTGCGGAGCCATTGACTCTTTACCCAAACCAACACGTTTACCAATAATTATTGCCCCAACCAATGCTGCAACACCTGCGTTGATATGCACAACTGTACCACCCGCGAAGTCAATCGCACCCCAGCTGCTAATTAAACCTCCGCCCCATACCATATGACAGATTGGGATATAAACAGCTGTTACCCAGAGGCCCAGAAATACGAGCATAGCTGAAAATTTAATCCGTTCGGCAAAGGCACCGACAATTAGTGCAGGGGTTAATGCTGCAAAAGTTAATTGGAATGTCACAAACACATATTCAGGAATAGTACCTGCAAGTGTGTCCGCAGAAATTCCATTTAAAAACGCTTTGCTTAAATCCCCAACATAACTACCACCCTCAGAAAAAGCCATGCTGTAGCCGTAGACGACCCAAAGCACAGACATCAATGAAACCGTCACAAACACTTGCATGAGAACCGAGAGCATATTTTTTGCCCTGACCAACCCACCGTAGAACAAGGCTAAACCTGGAATCGCCATCACAAGCACGAGAATAGTCGCGACAATCATCCAGGCGGTATCACCAGAATCTATTGTTGCCGCATCGTCGGCCATGCTTATTTCTGTAAAACCTATGAGCATCAAGCTCATTAGTCCAATTACACTTATTTTTGATAATAAATTTCTCATGCCAGTCTCCTAAAAAGCACCCATACCAGTTGCACTGGTACAGATTCGTTTAACTTCTCCAAGAACCATCACAAAAACCTTACCGTCACCGATTATTCCGGTAGCAGCTGATTTTTCGACGGCCTCGATAATTTTACTAAGTAAATTAGTGGGGACAGTAATCACTTTAAAATCCTCCCGTAAATAAACTATGTTTCATCTACTCTGACTTCTCCTAGAGCGCATCAGATCCGGTTTCCCCAGTCCTAATGCGCACTGCTTCGATTAATTCAGTGACGAAAATTTTTCCGTCTCCGATTTTTCCAGTTTCAGCAGAGCTTTTAATGGCTTGGATAACTTCAGCCACTTGTTCATCATTGACACCTACTTCCAACTTGGATTTAGGTAAAAAATCAACAACATACTCAGCTCCTCTATAAAGTTCCGTATGTCCTTTTTGGCGACCAAAGCCTTTTACTTCAGTAACCGTTAAACCGCTGACCCCGATGCCAGATAATGCTTCCCGGGCCGCCTCAAGCTTGAATGGCTTAATAATTGCTGTAACCAGTTTCATTTCATTTATCCTTTGTCTTAAACTAAACTTAAATAAACAGAGAAGATTAAAACCCCCTCTTGCTGGATTAACTAAAAGAGATGCATGATGCGTGCCAACAAAAAGAATAGAAAAATCCTTTGTATCTTTAAGGAACTTCACCGTTATTACTGATAATCACGCACTTGAATAGTGCATTTGATGGTCGCTTGACTTAACTAAGGGCGAATAGCTTAGAATGAACGCAATATAGAGGGTAGCAACTTGTTTGATTTTAAAAAGATAGAAGTTTTGGCACAGCGAATTCGCAAAATTCTTCCTGACGATCCCCGAATACTGGCAGAAGAATTCAAAAACACTTCCAAACCATTGGTCCATTCTTTTCTGAAGCGAGCAAATCTAGTGACTCGGGAAGAGTTTGATGCCCAAAATGAATTACTGCAGAAGGCTCAAAAACAATTAGAAGATCTAGAAGCCATTATCAAAAATATGAAAAGTACTTAATGAGAAAGGAATAAGCCGCTTGCTTCAGGAACCTAAAGGAAAAAGCATCTACCAGATCTCGGTCAATGGAGTAAGTAACTACCTTGAAGCCCAATCTGATCCAGAGGCGAGCCGATACGTGTTCGCATACACGATTACCCTAACGAATACGGGAGAGATAGCCGCTCGTCTAGAGGATAGACACTGGATCATTATTGATGGCGAAGGAGCTACTCAGGAAGTCCGTGGTAGGGGAGTTGTAGGCGAAGAACCTCTTTTGGAGCCTGGAGAAACATTCACCTATAGCAGCGCCTCTCAAATCTCAACAGTTTTTGGCACAATGAACGGCTCCTATGGAATGCTCGCATCTGACGGCACGAGGTTTAAGGCTTCGGTACCTAGTTTCCGCTTGGCGATTCCCAATGCCCTCCACTAGAACAACAGGTAGATAAAGTTGCCAACCTATGCAGTAGGCGACGTTCAAGGCTGCCACAATGAGCTATCAAGGCTCCTGGAATTGATCGATTTCGACAAACGGACCGACATACTATGGTTAGCCGGAGATCTCATAAACAGGGGACCATCTTCATTAGCCGTTATGGACCAAGTTATGGGGCTAGGGAGCGCTGCAAAAATTGTCCTAGGAAATCACGAGTTACACCTACTTGCGTTAGTCGCCTCAGGAACGCCAATAAAAAACTCAAAAGACACTTTTCACGATATTTTAGCTTCTCCAAACTGCAGTAAAATTGTTGAATGGCTCAAAAATCAATCATTTTTCCACTGGGATGCAAAACTTAATTTTGCAATGGTTCATGCTGGCGTCCCTCCAGAATGGTCGCTAGAAAAAACTCTTGATTTAGCTAAGGAGCTAGAGTCAGTGTTGGCTAACGAAGGCACAAGTAGCGAGTTTCTTCTGTCAATGTATGGTAATGAGCCTACTACTTGGAACGATAAGCTAGCTGGTAATGACCGGCTAAGGTTCATAGCAAATTGCTTGACTCGGTGTAGGTATTTTACCAAACAAGGGGCTATGAACTTCTCCGAGAAAAGAACTCCGATGGCCGCCTCTGCAGAATTGGTCCCTTGGTACTTAATGCCAGCTAGGGAAACGGCAAATATCCGCATCCTGTTTGGACACTGGGCATCGTTAAACCTACCTAAAGTAGAATGGGAAAAACACTCGGTATATCCGCTAGATACAGGAGCGGTATGGGGTAGAAAATTAACAGCCATGCGACTTGAAGACAGAGAAATATTCTCGGTAGAAGCAGAACAACACCCAGTCGGCTAGACGATTTTTTCCAGATGGCAGAAACGATATGAATAAAGATGGTCTGCATCACTGTCACGCAATTCTGAAGACACCTCTTTCCATTCAGACAAATCAAAATTGGGAAAGTACGCATCACCATCCAACAGCGTCATGACTTCGGTAAGGTAAATTGTTGTAACCCGAGACAAGGCCTCTTTATAAATCATCCCGCCTCCTATAACAAAAACTTCTTCTTCGTTTTCTAGTGTACTTAAAGCCGAGACTAGAGAGGAATAGCACTCAATCCCATCCACAGAAAAATTGATATTTCTAGTCAAAACGATATTTTTACGCCCTGGCAAAGGCCTCCCTATGGACTCGAAGGTTTTACGACCCATAATGATTGGCTTACCCATCGTAAGCCGTTTAAACCTCTTAAGGTCGTTAGGCAGGTGCCAAGGTAGTTCACCCCCTACACCAATAACTCGCGCCATATCAACCGCGGCTATCATACTTAATTTTAATACTGACACTATTAGTTAAGCCTAGGTCAAATTGCAACAGGAGCGCTAATATGAGGGTGTGGGTTGTAGTTCACCAATTGAAAATCCTCGTATTTAAAGTCAAAAAGACTCGACACTGACGAATTTATTTTCATCTCAGGAAGGGTCCGACACTCTCTAGAGAGCTGTAACTCAGTCTGTTCCAAGTGGTTAAGATATACATGTGCATCACCAATAGTATGCACAAAGTCACCAACCTCCAGTTCACATACTTGCGCAATCATCATTGTTAACAAAGCGTAGGAAGCGATATTAAACGGGATGCCTAAGAAGACATCACCACTGCGCTGGTACAACTGGCAAGATAACTTACCTTCGGCAACATAAAATTGAAATAAAGCATGGCAGGGCGCAAGCGCCATATCGCCTACATCACTCACATTCCAGGCGCTGATGATTAGGCGTCGCGAATCTGGGTTTACCGCTATTTCTTTTAGAACGTCTCTTACCTGATCTATCGTTTCGCCGTTCGGATTTGCCCAAGACCTCCATTGAACCCCATATACTGGACCTAGCTCTCCCGCATCATCAGCCCACTCGTCCCAGATACTTACCCCATTTTCTTTCAGATAGGCGATATTAGAGTCTCCTCGGAGAAACCAAATTAATTCGTGAATAATAGACTTCAAATGCACTTTTTTAGTCGTTAATAAGGGAAAGCCTTCGGATAGCTTAAATCTCATCTGGTACCCAAAGACACTTAGTGTTCCAGTACCAGTGCGATCTTGCTTTCTAACGCCATGATCACGGACATGACGAAGCAGCTGTAAATAGCTATTCATATTCTTTACTCAACATCATTGCTTTATATCTCGTCGATGACTAATTATCAAGCTAACGCCTTCAGCCAATGCATTACGCATGGAAATCTTATTGCCTATAAAGCTCTATTACGCAGGACTAACATTAGCCCGACCAATATCATCGGAACGCTCAAAGCTTGGCCCATAGTGAACCAGTCTGCCGCAAGGTACCCTATATGGGCATCAGGCTCTCTGAAAAACTCTACACCACAACGAAAAGCACCATAAAGGCAAAGAAACCACCCTGAAAGCACTCCTAAGGGTTTCGCCTGTCTGCCAAGGAGGTGAAGTAGATAGAATAGCACCAGCCCTTCCAACAGCGCTTCATACAGCTGGGTGGGGTGTCTCGCTATAAAGCCAGCGGCGGGGTTTGTGAAGACAACGCCCCATGGGAGAGAAGTCTGAGCACCCCATAGTTCTTGATTGACAAAATTAGCAACTCTACCTAACCCTAAGCATATAGGAAGTGCCGGAACAATGAAGTCAGTCAGCGACAAAAAAGTCTTTCCCCATTTTCGAGATAGCCAAAAGAGGGCTACTGTAACTCCCAAGACTCCCCCATGAAAGGACATGCCCCCTTCCCAAATAGAAAAAATACTCAAAGGAGCATCGAGATAACTTGCAGCATTGTAAAATAGAATATAACCAAGACGCCCACCTACTATACCACCTAAGGCAGCGTAGAAAATAACATCCGACACCTTTTCCCCATCCCATACTGAACCTAATCGCTTGCCTTTGGCCGATAAATATTTCCAAGCTATGGCAATCCCAACTAAGTAAGACAACCCATACCAATAAATACTCAGCGGACCAATACGCAGTGCAACGGGATCAATATCGGGGAAAAAAATCACAAGGAAATGAGCCTCTGTATTATCACCAGACCAGGGGTAGACCGAAACTAATAAGGTATCGTGCCTCAAAGTCAGAACGAGTTAACTTATGGTTCTGCGTCCCGTGACTCTCGATTTTGATTGCTCCTAATAAAGCAGCAACACGACCAGACACCTCCCAAGAGAGGCCTTGTTCAATCCCAAACAAAATCCCGGCACGATAAGCATCTCCACAGCCTGTCGGATCTAAAGCTGCAGAAACAGGAGCTACAGGTATTTTCACATGTTTACCATCAGTATAAATATCTGAACCTTCACCACCTCTTGTAACAATCAAAGCGTCTACTTGATCAGCGATATCAGCGACCCCCATCCCTGTCTTCTCTTGCATTAACTCAGCCTCATAAGCGTTCACTGTAATCCACTGTGCCTGCTTTATAAACTTAACCAACTCGGGACCACTAAACATAGGTAAACCTTGCCCGGGGTCAAACACAAAAGGGATATCTGCTGAAACCAACTGTTCAGCATGCAGAATCATACCTTCTCGCCCGTCAGGAGAGACAATTGCCAACCGAGATTTTCGTGCATCGTTAACGCTATTCTGAGCAGAAGCATCCATAGCTCCAGGATGAAAAAGTGTAATCTGATTGCCATCAAGATCAGTTGTAATAAAAGCCTGTGCAGTCATAGTCCCTGGAACGCCAACAACACTTTTTCGAGAAATACCGAGTTTGTCTATCCAAGCAGCATAAGGGGCGAAATCTTCGCCCACAGTCCCCATGGGAATGGGGTCTGCACCTATCATTTTTAAATTATATGCAATATTCCCTGCGACACCGCCATACTCCCTTCTCAAAGTCGGCGTTAAGAAACATACATTTAGGATATCCAGCTGCTCTGGAAGGATGTGATCTTTAAATCTCTCCCCAAAACCCATAATGTTGTCATACGCAAAAGATCCACAAATCAAAATCGACATTTTATTTTTCTCCTATAGATTTATTCGGTGTCCGCTGAAGACATCATTTTTTTTCGTTTTAAAGTGGCTGAGAGATATTCTCCAGTATACGAATCACTATTCTTAGCAAGGTCCTCGGGAGTACCTACTCCAATAATCCGCCCGCCATTCTTACCACCCTCCGGACCTAGGTCGATAACCCAGTCAGCGGTTTTGATGACATCCAAGTTGTGCTCTATAATTACCACTGTATTTCCCCGGTCGCGGAGACTATGCAGCACCTTTAACAACTGCTCGATATCGTGAAAATGAAGTCCTGTTGTCGGCTCATCAAGGATATAAAGCGTTTTACCCGTGTCGCGCTTGGAAAGCTCTCGAGACAGTTTAACTCGCTGAGCCTCTCCCCCGGACAGAGTTGTTGCATTTTGACCGATGCGTATATAGGAAAGCCCTACTTCCATAAGTGTTTTTAGTTTCGTGGAAAGAACGGGAACAGATGCGAAAAATTTGCAAGCTTCCTCGACGGTCATATCCAACACTTCACTGATCGTCCGCCCTTTATACAATATAGTCAGAGTCTCTCTGTTATACCGTTTCGCTTTACATTCATCACATGGAACGTACACATCAGGCAGAAAGTGCATTTCAACTTTAATTAATCCATCACCCTGACAGGCTTCACAGCGACCACCTTTAACGTTAAAACTAAATCGGCCTGGATTATAGCCTCTTGCTCTTGATTCTGGGACTGCTGCGAATAGGTCTCTTATCGGAGTAAATAAGCCTGTATAGGTTGCTGGATTGGACCGAGGTGTTCTGCCAATAGGGCTTTGATCGATATCCACGACCTTATCAAAATAACCTAAACCTAAAATCTCTCCACACTCTGAAGGAATCGCTGACGCACCATTGATGTCTCGAGCTGCCGTCAAGTAAAGAGTATCGTTTATGAGTGTCGATTTACCAGAACCAGAAACACCAGTGACGCAAGTCAGTAATCCGACTGGAATCGCTGTTGTAACTTTATCTAAGTTGTTCCCACTCGCTTCTATTATTTCTAGGACACGACTTGCATCATAGGGGGTACGCTGCTCAGGAATTTCTATTGCGCGTCGTCCGGAAAGATATTGTCCAGTCACTGAGTCTACGCAATTAGCGACCTCAAGCGGCGTTCCCTGGGCCACTATGTGTCCACCATGAATACCTGCACCAGGACCCATGTCGACTACATAATCAGCCATTTTAATAGCATCTTCATCGTGCTCAACAACAATCACAGTGTTACCCCGATCCCTAAGATCGACTAATGTGTCCAGTAGTCGTTGATTATCTCTTTGGTGAAGACCAATAGAAGGTTCATCTAACACATACATGACCCCGACTAAGCCCGCACCTATTTGGCTTGCAAGTCTTATCCTTTGAGCTTCGCCTCCCGAAAGCGTGTTTGCGCTTCGATCAAGCGTCAAATAATTAAGTCCAACATTAATTAAAAACTGTAAACGTAAATTAACTTCTTTAATTATTCGCTCAGCTATCTCTGCACGCTGACCTTCCAAACGCAAATCCTCAAAAAATACCTGACTTTCTTCTATCGACATTGAGGTAATTTGCGACAGGTTAAAGTCTCCGATAAAAACATTCCGAGCTGCTCTATTCAATCTGGTCCCATCGCAGGAGCCACAGACTTTAATACCAACATAACGTCCTAACTCTTCCCGCACGATATTCGAATCGGCGTCTTTATATCGTCGTTCCATATTAGCAACCACGCCCTCGAAAACATGGTTTCGAACTTCAATTTTTCCATTTGACTTGGAGTATCGAAACCCGATCTCCTCTTCTCCACTCCCTCGAAGAACAACTTTTTTAACATTGTCAGGGAGGTCCTCAAAAGGAGTATCAATATCAAAACCATAGTGACGAGCCAATGAATCAATTAATTGCGCGTAATAGGTGTTACGTCTATCCCAGCCTCGAATTGCGCCAGCCGGGAGACTTGCCTCTGGTTGCTGCACAATGAGCTCTTCATCAAAGTACTGAGCGTTACCAAGTCCATCACAAGTCAGACAGGCTCCAACAGGGTTGTTAAATGAAAAGAGTCTAGGCTCGAGCTCCTCGATACTAAAGCCGCACAACGGGCAGGCAAATCTCGATGAGAAGAGGATGTCAATTGGTGGTCCATCGTCCATCGAACAGAGTCTGGCAAAACCATCTCCTAGCTCTAGAGCGGACTCAAAAGACTCGGCAAGCCGCTGTTTCAAGTCGTCGCGAATACGAAACCTGTCAACAACAACGTCTATGTTATGTTTCTTTCTTAACTCCAAAGCCGGGGGGTCATCCAAGGCTACAACATCACCATCCACTAGCGCGCGAACGTAACCCAACCGAGCTAAATTATCGAACACCTGTTGGTGTTCTCCCTTCTTATCTCGAATTATAGGTGCTACCAACATCCAACGACGGTCCGTGTCCTGACTCAGTACGTTGTCAACCATCTGTGACACAGACTGAGCGGCCAAGTTCTCGCGATGATCCGGGCAAAGAGGTTGGCCCACTCTAGAAAAGAGTAGCCTCAGGTAGTCATAGATCTCCGTTATCGTCCCTACTGTAGATCGAGGGTTGTGAGATGTAGATTTTTGCTCAATTGAAATTGCCGGAGATAGTCCTTCAATATGATCAATATCAGGCTTTTCCATAACCGACAAAAACTGTCTCGCATAAGCAGACAAAGACTCGACATATCTCCTCTGTCCCTCGGCATAGATTGTGTCAAAGGCAAGTGAAGATTTTCCTGATCCGGACAACCCAGTAATGACAATTAGCTTGTCACGAGGTAGGTCAAGGTCGATATTTTTTAAATTGTGGGTCCGCGCGCCGCGTAAAAGAATTGTATCCATGGGCTCCGTTGTGTCTTCCTACAAATAAGTGCTTAAATAGGAAGCATAATTTTAATGTCAACCATCAACTATATTGGGTTCTTACAGAAGTTGTCGAATTTGTTTGTTTAACTCAATAGGAAATTTGCGAGAAAGATTCTATCATGAAGTAGCGAACAGATTTATAGGAGATTTGAAAAATGGCAAGAGGCGTAAACAAAGTAACACTAATTGGCAATCTAGGTGCAGATCCTGAGAGCAGGACTACCCAGAACGGAGGTGCCGTATCTACGGTTCGTCTTGCTACTGCTGAATCGTGGCGCGATAAAGAGACTCAGGAGCTCCAAGAAAGGACTGAATGGCACCGTGTCGTTTTTTTTGGAAGAACCGCGGAAGTAGTCACGCAATATCTAACAAAAGGATCGCAGATCTATGTCGAAGGCAGGATCAGGACACAAAAATGGCAAGATAAAGATGGTAACGATCGTTACACTACAGAGATCGTCGCGAATGAAATGCAAATGCTTGGGGGCAAAGGGGGGGCTAACAATGCACCACAACCATCCACAAGCAACGCACCACAACCATCGACAAGTGGAACGGGAGATCAGCCAGTCAATAAAGCAGTATCTCAGCCGTTCGATGACGACATTCCATTCTAGAAGAATAAAAGACCAAAACTGGCGCTGCGCATCAAACGCGACTATTTAAGCCGTGAAGACGCAGCTCATTTTGTCCAAACGGCTGGGGCCACTCCTCGCCACTCAGTTCCTAGGTGCGTTCAACGACAACACCTTACGATTTGCTATTATTATGCTCTTCGCCACAGGGGGTACGATTGACGACAGTGCCAGTCGCTCTCTCATCGCGCTCACAGGTGCCATATTCATAGCGCCATTTCTGATCTTTTCTGCCGTAGCGGGTCAAATAGCTGACAAATTTGAGAAAGCGAGACTCATAAGACAAATCAAGTCCACAGAGATAGGAGTGGTAGTGATATCAGGTTATGGATTTGTCGCGAGCAATTACTATTTACTACTGCTTGCTCTTTTCCTAATGGGTACCCAATCCACTTTTTTCGGGCCATTAAAGTACGCAATTCTTCCTCAACACGTCAAAAAAGAAGAACTTACTTCTGCGAATGCCGCACTTCAGGCAACTACATACATGGCCATCCTTCTAGGTACTATTTCGGGTGGACTTTTAGTGGGTCAAGGCGAAAATGAGGCTCTTCTAATTGTTACCGTGTGCGCGTCTATTGCCATCCTTGGAAGACTGACTGCACAGTTCATTCCTGATGCGAGTGCTAGTGAACCTACTTTACAGTTTGAAATGAATGCTATGCGGGCAACTACCACAACTCTTCGGGAAATCACTTCTGATAATCGACTATTACTTGTCACAATGATGATCTCGGCTTTCTGGTTTTGCGGCTCGAGTTACCTAGCGGCACTGCCGACCTACGCAAAGACACTGCTCAATTCGGATAATCAATTTATTACACTATTGAACGTCATGTTCACAATTGGTATCGGCACTGGCGCATTCACATGTGCGTTCATCTCTAAAAATAAAATCAAATTGTCTTTAGTAACCATAGGCGGCGGTGGTGCAATACTTGCAGCTTTTGACGTGTTTTTAATAGGTGCTCCTGCATTGGCACTTGACACGACTACCGTGGCTAATTTCATGCATTCCGCCGTCGCTAACCGCTTATTATTCGATTTATTCGCAATCGGATTTTTTGGGGCTCTATATATTATTCCTCTCTACGCTTGCCTTCAAAGAGACCTAAACCCATTACGAAGCGCTAGAACTTTAGCTGGCCTGAACATATTTAATGCTCTATTTATGGTGCTTTCAGCAATTGTGGCAATTGTTATCTATAGTTTCGGTTTTAACGAGCCTCAATTATTCGGCATTGTCAGCTGCGCAAGTCTGATAGGGTTGGGGTGGGCATGGAAATTGTGGCCCGATCTCCATCTCAATTCAAAGGATCGGTGTTGAGCAGATAATGAACTATTTTTCTTCAACGTAGCAGGAACCGCTACTTTAGAGATTAAACTGTGCTAAAAGCTCTCTTCCTTTTCGAGTCAGAAAGCCTTCACTACTCACAAAACCACCCGAAATGGCTCTAGAAAACGTTTCTTGTTGACGGCCATCTTGAGAAAGGTAGATACCACCGTCTCCGTAATGTCTGCCAATTAACCGGGCGATATCGATCTCACTTGACGCGGAGTCATATGCTTTTATTGACAACTTATTCATCCCCAAAACATTTTTGTAAACGTAACTTAAGATAACATAGCGTATATTAATAATTAATATTGTCAATATGTTCGTTTAATATACTGTTTACTATACTATTTTAGCTAGTAGGTTATGGATTATGGGATGCCGCCAGATATTCATGTGACCTCATCTCGTGAAGACGGCTTGCCGTTCTCAAAAACTGAGCGCTTAGACGAGAACCTCTATATAATTCAATGGGTTCTTGCTCAGCCGACACTACTAAATTCACATTCCTATCGTAGATTTCATCCACGAAATTCACGAATCTTTTTGCGGCATCATTGTCATCCGTCCCAAATACTGGAACATCGCTTAAAATGATAGTGTGGTATAGCCTTGCCAGCTCTATGTAATCGGAAACCGATCGGTTCCCTTCACAAAGAATTTTAAAGTCAAACCAGACCACCCCGTCTGCTTTTCGTATCACAGGAATAGAGCGGCCACGCACTAAAACTTCTGCTGTTACCAGCGGTGCACCAGGGGCTAACGAATGAAAGCTTCTTTCTAACTCTCCATAACACTCTCCACTAGAACAACAATAGTAGACAGGAGCACGTTCTAAAGCTCGTAGTCGGTGATCTTCGGAGCCTTTAAGCTCGAGCACCTGCATATTCTTTTTAATGAGTTCGATAGCAGGCAAAAACCGAGCTCGTTGTAAGCCTCCCGCGTACAGCATGTCCGGCGCCTGATTCGACGTCGCAATTATAGTAACTCCGTTTTTAAACAAACCTGCGAACAAATTTGCCAGAATCATTGCATCCGCAATGTCAGACACATGGAATTCGTCTAAACATAAAACTCTCATCTTACGCGCCCATTGGGCGGCCACAATTGCCAAGGGGTCAGTCTCGTTTTTAACTGAATGCAGCTTTTCATGAGTCTGTTCCATGAAGCTGTGGAAGTGCAGGCGAGTTTTGTTGCTAAAAGGCAAGCACTGATAGAAACTATCAACTACATAAGTCTTCCCACGACCGACACTACCCCACAAGTAAAGACCCGCCACAGGCTTCCAAGTAGAGCCTTTAAGAAATGGGACTTTAGAAAGTATATTTAGAGACTTGCGTTCTGGTGACTTACATAAGTTATCAAATATACTCTGAAGATGGCGCACCGCGACCAACTGAGACGCATCATGCTCCACTTCACCCGATTTCACATCAGACAAATAGCAATCTTCAGGCGATTTACCGAGTCTGGTCATATTTCAATAACTTCTCTATTTGCTGGGCCAAAAACTAGCTCATCGAAAATCTCAGTTGCGATGAGAACACTATTTGACTATGTTATCAGGACTATCGTGGTCCTAAAACTATTACCAAAGACAAGCCTATAATATGTATATTATCTTGGGACTCGTTATCCTAATTGGTTCATTCCTCCCTCAAATCTGGGCGAGAAGAATCATAAAGCTCCATTCTAATGACCGGCCCGACATACCTGGAACCGGGGCAGAATTGGCGATCTTTCTTATACAGAAAGCGCTTCCTCCAACGTATCAAGTTGAGATAGCGGCGTCTGGCGTCGGTGATCATTTTAACCCGAAAACGAAAAGTGTAGTCCTGAGCGAGTCGATCTATCATGGAAGGTCACTCTCAGCTGTGGTCATCTCAGCCCACGAAGTGGGACATGCGATACAAGATCATATTGGTTTCGGCCCTCTGAAAACACGCACCAAGTTAGTTCATGCAGCATTTTTTTTCGAACGAATGGCATCCATTATCCTGATAGCCGCACCCATCGTGACTCTTCTCACGCGGGCCCCAATGGCCGGAGCTGGCCTCTTAGCGATAGCTATTTGTTCAATGATTTTACCGATTGGGATCCATTTGATAACTCTCCCTGTTGAAATAGACGCAAGTTTTAATAGAGCCTTGCCTATTTTGAGGGGGCGCTTTTTAGACGATGCTGACCTTCCCGCCGCAAGAAAAATACTGACTGTCTGCGCTCTAACTTATGTTGCAGCATCTCTTGCTAGCTTGCTAAATGTCTGGAAATGGTTGCGACTATTGAAACGATAACGTCTACGGTACCGTGATGAAACCAGATTGATAACCTCTATACACCTTTAGTCTAAGAGGGCCCTTAAATCTGGCTAACAAATTCACAAAAGTATCAATAGAGGGTGAAGCATATCGATTAACGGAAACAATTATGTCCCCTTCTCTCAATCCAGCACTCCACGTCCTCGAGCCTTTCTTAAGGCTATATATCATGATTCCTGACACCTTGTCGTACAGCTCAGATTCCCTGGGGATCTCTCCTACAGTAGTATTAGAGAAACGTTCATTCTTGAGAATAGTCTTGTTATCAGGAACTTCATTAGTCCCAATTAACAGGGAAATACTTTTTTGACTGCCTCGGCGCAAATAACTAATGTCAACTTCAGCACCTGCCCTGTTCATCGCTATTTCATTATCAAACTGAATTGCATTTTTAATTCTTTTATTGTTAATTCGTGTGATGACGTCACCAACCTCCAAACCAGCTTTCCCGGCAGGAGAGCCATCCAAGACCTCAACTAAAACAACACCTTCTAAATATTGGTCTAATCCAAATGCTTGTGACAGTTCTCGGGTTAAGTTCTGATACTCCACACCTATAAAACCGCGAGTGACTTCTCCAAACTCAACGAGTTGGCTCATAACCTGCTTCACCATATCAATGGGAATGGCAAAACCAATGCCAATATTGCCTCCAGTCCCCGAGTAGATCGCAGTATTAAGACCTACGAGCCGGCCATTCAGATTGACGAGCGCTCCTCCTGAGTTTCCTGGGTTTATTGACGCGTCTGTTTGAATTAAATCTTCATATCCTGTAACTCCAAGCCCACTTCTACCCAAAGCACTTACAATCCCAGACGTCACTGTCTGTCCTAAACCAAAAGGGTTCCCAATAGCGATAACAAAATCGCCAACTCTCAAATCATTAGACTCAGCTAGATTAATCCCAATCAGATCATCCGAGGCTATTTTTATGACTGCTATGTCTGTTTCCGGATCGCTACCGACTACCTCGGCTTTAAACTCTCGGCCATCTAGCAAATTGACTGTGATTTTTTGAGCATTGTCTATTACGTGGGCGTTTGTAAGAACTAAGCCATTCCCAGCATCTACAATCACCCCTGAACCCAAGCTTTGGGTCTTACGGCGAGAGCGCCGCTGAGGCATCTCGAGAAATTGGCTGAAAAATGGGTCCGAAAAAAAAGGATGAGTGCTTTGCTCTACAAATCCCTCAGTAGCGATATTGACCACCGTAGGCACAACCTCTTCCAACATTGGGGCCAGTGTCGGAACTCCTTGCCCTAACATTGAGATAGGAATAGCTGCTAGACAGGCACCGCAGTTAGCGATAAGAACTATCGCCGACAAAGGACACCAAAAATGTAGGATTTTATTCAGGTTAAGCACAGTGCCAGTTTACCAAAAAATATCTGTAATTACCGACTCAACAACATCACAGGAGATTTAGCCTAAACCTTATAGGCCAAGAAAGTCATACAACGGGACTGAAGTTTCATCAATCGCCTAAAAAACTTAGGTAAGCGCTGGGCCCCTAGCTCGCTTGCATGCTCTCCGTGCTTCGCTTCATCTCGTCTCATCTCCTCTATGATCGAACGGCTTCGCATATCATTCGGTGCCATTTTTTCAAGATGGCCATCCAGATGTGCTACAACTTGAGCTTCGGTCTCTTCAACGAATCCTAAGGACACATCATCTCCCAGCCGCGCAACGCCAGTTCCTATAACAAAAGCGCCCGCGAACCAAAAGCCATCGAGCAAGCTGCTCCGCCCTCCAAGCTCCGTTATCCGCTTTTTACACCACCACAAATGATCCTTTTCCTCTGACGCGGCATCCATAAAAACCTTGTATAACTCAGGCTTTCTAGAAAACATTGCTTGGGACAAGTAAAGCGCCTGCGCACTGACTTCACCAGCATGATTAACTCTCATCAAACCAACACTGTGTGCCTTTTCAGCTTTTGTCAGAGCCACCTCAGTGACACCCTCGGCGGGATAAACGCGTCCCACAGACTTTTCAGGTCCTGCGACCACACGTAGCCCATGATCGATGCCTAATATAACCCGATCAAAAAGGGATAAAACTGCTCCAGAACTACTTTTCACCAACACTCCTTTTAACTAAACTCAAAACTTAGCCCCCATATTGCAATATCACATTGACAGAGCGCCTAGCAAATCTTAACATTGCGCATCATTTTTTAGAGTTCAGAAACGCAAATGAGAACGTTCACGGCAACACCGGCAACAATAAACCACAAATGGTATGTAGTCGATGCTACAGACAAAGTACTCGGCAGACTAGCTACCGAGGTAGCATCACGCCTTAGAGGCAAGCATAAAGCTGAGTATACGCCTCATATGGATACAGGTGATTACATCGTCATTATCAACGCTGAGAAAATCCGAGTCACGGGGAACAAAGCACAGAATAAGATGTACTACAGATATTCCGGCTACATTGGCGGATTAAAGCAAATTAATTTTGAGAAATTGCTTGCAAAAGCACCTGAGCAGATACTAGAGCGTGCAGTTAAAGGCATGCTCCCGAAAGGCCCTTTAGGTCGAGATATGTACAGAAAACTAAAAGTTTTCTCGGGCCCGCAACACGACCACACCGCACAACAACCAATACCACTGGAAATATAAAACAATGGCATCAGATATTCACTACAGTACTGGCAGAAGAAAATCTTCCACTGCACGGGTCTTCATGACTAAGGGAACGGGAAATATCGTCATAAACGGAAAGCCAATGATGGAGTATTTCCCGAGAGAAACTGGCCGGATGGTGGTGGCTCAACCTCTAGAAACAGTTGATATGGTGAAATATTTCGATATTAACGTAACTGTTAAAGGTGGTGGCATTACAGGACAAGCAGGTGCCATTCGTCTTGGTATTACAAGAGCGTTGATAAAGTATGAAGAAACCTTGAAACAGTCATTAAGAGCTGCAGGGTTTGTCACTCGTGATGCGAGAGAAGTTGAGAGAAAGAAAGTTGGCCTACACAAAGCAAGAAAACGACCTCAGTATAGTAAGAGATAATTCGAGGGGCTCCCTGTGCCCTACTGCTACCGCCGTCTCGCCCAACAAGGGCAATATTAAGATCCGGAAAACAACCAAATTACACAACTTCATTGTAACAACTGCCACATAGCGCTAGACGCTAAGTCCATCCAGGTCTTATAATTTTCAAACTTTAATCTACCCAGTAGATTCGGTACTAAATAGCGATCTAGTAAGTCTAGTTAGATAAAAAATTGGCTAGCCCGTGTGCAAGTCCATAAGTTACCTATCTGAATAATAAATGGGAAATAAGAACATGAAATGCTTTTACCAATTGATGTTTTTTCTGTGCTTCTCATTACTAATTGGGTGCGAAGGCTCTATAGAACCTAATGACAGTAAACTTGCGAAGGAGGCTGGAGCTCCAATCTTCGAAGGCTTAGGCAATCATTCTCATTTGATAACCACCGAGCATGAAGGGGCACAACGTTATTTTAACCAAGGCTTGATACTCGCCTTTGGGTTCAACCACGCAGAATCGATTAGAAGCTTTAGAGCAGCGCAAAAACTCGACCCAACATGTGGCATGTGCTTCTGGGGAGAGGCTCTAGCGACTGGCCCCAACATAAACGTTACAAGCAGCGGCAAAGCAGTAATGAGTGCCGAACAAAGAACCGGCGCATTCGCGGCAATACAAAAAGCCCAAGATAATAGCGGGCACTTAACACAAAATGAGCGTGACTATATAGACGCGTTATCCCAACGTTATAACGGAGAACCATCAACGCCACGAGCTCCTCTGGACACTAGTTATGCTGTGGCTATGGAAGCTCTCAAAAACAAATACCCTGAAGATAATGATGCAGCGTCTCTTTTTTCTGAGGCTTTAATGAATACTATGCCCTGGAACTATTGGACAGATGAGGGGACTCCAAAGCCTGACACTAAAAAAGTTCTCGCAACTCTAGAGTCTGTGCTGTCGATTAATCCAGACCATCCTTTAGCTATCCACCTGTATATTCATGCGGTTGAAGCGTCAAAGGCACCCGAAAGAGCAGAGCCTTATGCAGACAGGCTCGGTAAACTTGTACCCGGCTCTGGCCATCTAGTTCACATGCCATCACATATTTTCTGGCGAGTAGGTAGGTATAACGACGCGTCACAAGCAAATATAGATGCTGCCCAGGTAGATGAAGAATATATTGCACAATGTAACGCACAAGGTTTCTACCCCGCCGCCTACTACCCTCACAACATTCATTTTCTCTGGGCATCAGCGGCTATGGAGGGCAGAAGTGCTTTATCTATAGAATCAGGTATCAAAGTTTCAAACTACGTCAGAATAGAAATGATCAAGAAATTCCCAATGCTAGAGTACTTCAGGACTCTACCTTTGCTGTCTATGGTGAGATTCTCTAAGTGGGAAGATGTGCTTGATTTTCCGGAAGACATAGCAGAATTCAAATATTCTAAGGGCATACGACATTATGCTAGAGGCACAGCGTTAGCAGCACAAGGCGATATAGACAGCGCTAAAAAAGAGCTGATTGAAATTGCTCCCCTTATCGAGTCAGAAGAGGTCAGCAAAATTGTCAAAGCATCTAACCCCGCTAAGACCTTGCTCGGCATAGCGCAATTTCTTCTACAAGGAGCTATCCACGAGGCGGAAGAAAACTATGATTTAGCGTCAAAATCCTATCAAAATGCTGTCAATTATCAAGATACACTCCCGTATATGGAGCCACCATTTTGGTACTATCCTACCCGGCAGTCTCTAGCCAGATCACTGATGCTTGAAAAGAAATTTGATCTTGCGGAACAAACTTACAGAGACGACTTAAAGTTCTATCCTAGAAATGGATGGTCGATGTTTGGGCTTGTCGCGTCATTAGAGGCGCAAAATAAAACTGATGAAGCCGAGATCATAGAACGCAAAGCTAAGGATGTTTGGCAACTGGCTGATGTAGAGCTAATGCCGATTAGCTATTAGATAATTGCGACGAAATAATAGAGAATGAACCAATAGTTTAATGGGATATCGTCTAACGGTAGGACAGCGGACTCTGACTCCGCCGGTGAGGGTTCGAATCCTTCTATCCCAGCCAAATTTCTAAGCTAAGACCCCCGCTAAATAAGCCTTAAGCTAATATTTATAAGCTTCTAAGGAGAATTAGACTATTCCTCTCTATCTTCATTTGAAACTAATTTACGCATACTTCACCTTTTAC